>Ga0163111_10001424_pt1 | contig 14799 bp, 19 predicted proteins | sample CRUFie1St18metaG_FD_109645 | JGI IMG/M metagenome (GOLD analysis project Ga0163111, IMG submission 109645) | Marine microbial communities from the Costa Rica Dome - CRUD Field 142mm St18 metaG | ecosystem: Environmental > Aquatic > Marine > Oceanic > Photic zone | place: Costa Rica: the Eastern...
TCTCAAATAAAATGTATAAAAAAGAAAATATATAATTATATAGAAGATAATAAGTTTTTTACAAAAAAAATACAAAATATAAAAATAAATCATTTGAGAGATAATACGTTTTTATCTGAAAATATTATAAATAATATTTTTAAATTTGATAAAAATACAAATTTGATAAATTATATATATAAAGTCGACGATTTACTATTAAATATTTCTATTTTTTCATACAATAAAAATCAATTTATGAAATATAAATATTACATAAACAATATATTAAGTTTATTTTGTCTAGTTAAAAAAATAGTAGGTCCGTCTTGTTTAAAGAATGAATGTAATATAAATATTTTTCTAACTAAATTAGAAAAAACAATTAATTTTAATAATAAACAAATTCTTAATTCTGAAAATGTAAATACAGGTTTTTGTTATGGGTGTTCGGAGAATAATACTATAATATTATATAGAGAAGAAGAATTTTTAAAAGTATTATTACATGAATTGCTTCATACTTTTGGTATTGATAAACATTTACATACATTAAATGCAAATTTTTTAAATGAAATTATAAGTTTTAATACAAATATTATAAATAATTTAAAATTATATGAATCATATGTAGAAGTAACATGCTTAATTATTTATACATGTTATATATCTTATAAAATGGATAATATACATTATAAAAATATATATAATATATTATATAAATATCAATTAATTCATTCATTTTTTCAAACAAATAAGATATTAAAATACTATAATTTTAATATTAATGATATTTTTTATAAAGGTAATAGAATAAATTATAATGAAAATACAAATGTATTTTGTTATTATATTTTAAAAAGTTATTTATTATATGATAAATATTTGTTATATAACAATAAAGAAATAGTAATTAAATCGGAATACTACAAAGATGTTATTAAAAAAATATTAAATAAATATAAAAATATAACAAATCCTTTAAATAAAAAAAATGAAATTATATTTAAAATGATAAATCAAAATAATAATTATATAAATAATAATCTTAGACTTAGCGTAATAGATTTATAAATTAAATTAAAATAAAGAAAAAAAATCTTATATATATAAGAAATACATGCCTATATATAAAAAAGATATGAATTTTGTATTAAAAGATTTATTAAATAATACAATTCCAAATAAAAAATATAAAGATAAATTATCAAAAAATGATTTTTTTATACCAAAAGTAAATGAATATTATTATATATTAAATTATAATTATACAAATAATCAATTAAAAGAAATATTGAATTTTTATTCACATAAAAGTAATGGAAATAAAGATGAATTAAGGAAAAAATGTTACAATATATTATATTATTCGTATAATTGTATATTAATACAAAAATATTTTAGAAAATTTATTGTATTAAAATATATTTTATTTCATGGTCCTGGATTTAAAAATAAAAATCTATGCACAAATGATATAGATTTTTGTACATTAGATAAAATAGAAAATATTCCATATAATCAATTTTTTAGTATAAAGGATGAATCTAATTTTATATATGCTTATGATATACAATCTATATATAATTTATACATTAAAGGAAAAACAAATGTAGAGAATCCATTTACAAAAAAAGAATTTAATAAAAATGTTTTTAATTCTATAATAAAATATATAAAATATTCAAAAATTTTAAATATTGATTTGAATATAAATTATGATATATCTCTCAATATACATAATTCTAAAAGATTAGATATAAAACTTTTAGAAATATTTCAAACTATAGATAGTTTAGGATATTATACAAATATGTCTTGGTTTAATAATTTAAATAAAAGTTCTTTAATAAAATTTTTATATGAATTGATAGATATTTGGAACTATAGAGCAAATTTGAATCAAAATACTAAACGCGATATTTGTCCTCCATATGGAAATCCATTTAGAGTCATGAATTATAATATTTCAGTTTTGTATAATCATAGTTTTTTTTCAGTTAAAAAAATAATAATAAATGTTTTAGAAGAATTTATTTATAGAGGAATTGATAATGATTCTAAAATGTTGGGTTGTATCTATGTTTTATCTGCTTTAACTTTAGTATCTTCAGAAGCAGCAGATTCAATGCCATGGTTATTTGAATCTGTTCATTATTAATATTTTTAATATAAAAAAATTTAAAAAAAAAATTCGTTTATATTTTTTAAATAACCTAAAATGTATATAAAAAAATTATATATAAAATATATTCACAAAAACAACTTAAACAAATATAACTATTAATAATTATAAAAAGAATGCCTGCTGCTAAATCGACAAACAAAAAAGAATCTGTTGAAACAAAGACAAAAACTTCGAAAAAACCTGAAGAAGTTGTTGCTGCTGCTGCACCAGTTTCAGAACCTAAAAAAGAAACAAAAACAAAAGCTAAAACATCAAAAACTGAACCACCTGCGCCAGTAGAAACAACTCAAACTCCCGAAGTTCAAAATGTCGTAGTAGCCAGTGACATTGATACTTCTATTAGTGATAATTTCTCTGAATTTATTTCCAAATTTCAATCTATGCTATCTAACTTCTCTAGCCTTAAAGCTGAACTTAAAACACTTGAACGTAAACCATGCGTCAAATTAAAGTTGTACAAAAAATTAATAACAAAAAGAAACGTAAAGGTGTTCGTGCACCAAGTGGTTTTGTTAAACCATCGCCAATTAGTGATGAACTCGCTAATTTCTTAGGTAAACCACAAGGTTGTGAAATGGCTCGCACTGATGTAACTCGTGAAATCAATAAATACATTCGTGCCAATAATCTTCAAGATAAGGATAATGGTCGTAAAATTAATCCCGATCAACAACTATGCAAACTTCTTAAAATTGGCGACGATGTAGTTTTAACATATTTCAATCTACAAAGATACATGGGTCCTCATTTCCCAAAACAAACAAAACCAGCAGTAGCTAACGCTGTTTAAAAATATAAAAATAATAAAAATGATTTAAAAAAAAAATTTTATTAATAATTATACAATTATTAATAAAATGTTTGTTTATACTTTAACAATTGCATCGGCCATTGAAGAAAATATTATTGAAGAATATATTATTGTTTCGAAAGATAAAGATGATGATGAATTTAATGAAAGAGGAATAAATATTTCTTCTCAAAAACGCAGACAGAATCTTATTCCATGGAAATCTGTATTAAATCAAAAAAATAAATCATTAAAATTTAATAAAAAAAAATATAAAAAACGAAAATAATTATAATAGAAAAATCATAACAAAAAAATAAAAAATAAAAAAAAATAAAAAAATAAAAATATAAAAAAAATTGATTTAAAAAAAAAGTATTATATATAATTAATATAGAAATATGGCAAGCGTAATCTCCGGCACAACTTTTAATGTTGAAACTGATTTTGTATACACTAAAGTGAAAGTAAATAATGGTCGTAAAAGTGTAGGAATTCTCAATAAAGATAATATGAAACAACTATATCTTTCAACTCCACTAATGCTAACTTGGGGTATGAATGAATATGTTGATGAAAAAAGTGGTGCTAAAACTTATGATATGGCTCTTCAATTTCCAAAAGAAGAATATAATAGTGAAGCATGTGTTGCTTTTCTAAAAAATATGCAAGCTTTTGAAGAAAAAATTAAAGCCGATGCTATTGTAAACTCTAAAGAATGGCTGGGTAAAACAAAAGTTGAACCTGCTGTAGTTGATGCTCTTTGGAGTCCTATGCTAAAATATCCTAAAGATAAAGAAACAAATGAAGCAGATTATTCTCGTCCACCAACACTAAAAATTAAAATTCCATATTGGGAAGGAGAATTTAAAGGTGTTGAAGTTTATGACCAAGATAAAAATCTTCTATTTCCATCTAATAATGAAGATGAAGTAGATGTTCAGTCACTTATTACCAAAGCATCTAATGTTGCTACTCTTGTATATTGTGGTGGAATTTGGGTTGCCAATGGTAAGTTTGGTGTAACTTGGAAGCTATTTCAAGCTGTTGTAAAACCAAAAGTAACACTAAGTGGAAAATGTCAAATTGAGCTTTCTTGTGATGATAAAGAAAAACTTGAAAGTCAAAAATCAGAAGAAGAAGAAGAGACGGTTGATGTATCTGATGAGGTTACACCAACAAAAGTAGTTGATACGAAAGTAGTTGATACAGATGATGAAGAAGAAAAACCAGTTGTTGAAGAAAAGCCTGTTGTAGTTGAAGACATTCCAAAAAAAACAAAAAAAGTAGTAAGAAAGAAGTCAACTTCTGCGGAGTAAATAGTAAACAGTAAATAAAAAATAAAAAATAAAAAAATGTTTTAATCTCAATATTATTTTTTTATCATGTTATTATATAATATGATAAAAAATTTAATAGTATTAAGTTTAATACTTTTATTAGTAGATTCTATTTTTTTATATTTTATAGGAACTCCTTTTAAAAACATGATTAAAAACATACAAGGAACTCCAGTAAAAATTAAATTATTTCCTGCAATAATATGTTATATTATTTTAATCTTTTCATTATATTATTTTATAATAAATAAAAAAAATTCTTATTTAGATGCATTTTTTCTTGGATTTATAATATATGGTGTATATGAAACCACTAATATGGCAACAATAAATAAATGGAATTATAATATTGGTGTTATTGATTTAATATGGGGGGGATTCTTGTTTTTAATTACTACCTATTTATATAAAAAAATAATTATATATATATAAAATGGAACATATATATAAAACATTTAATAATATATCTAAAAATCAATGGTATGGTTTATTATTTTCATTGATAGCATCAACTCTTGTTTGGGTAAAATTAATATTTATTATTGGTCCTCAAAAAAATAATAAAATAAAAATAGGTAAATATCAAATATTTGCATTAATTATTAGTTGGTTTATAACATTAATCTATTGGATTAGATTATTATTAGTTATTGACCCATTAAATAATAAATAATCATAAATTAAAATGTAAAATTATATTTCCTTTTATTTTATTATTTAAAATATTCTTATTATTTATAATTGGTATACCTATATTGTAAAATGTTATTGATAAATTTTCTTTTATAATTATTCTTTCTATAGGTACATCAAATTTTATAATATTATTTATATTTATTGGAATAATTTTTTTTTCATAATATTTAATTATAATATTATATATATTATCTTTCATATAATAATGTATATGATTATCTTCATCTATTACTATATTATTACTTAAATCTGGTTCTATTTTAATTATATATTTATCAATCATTAATTCTTTGTGCCATAATGGAATTATAATATTATTATTACATATATCTAATTTATGTATATAGCTATTATATATTTGATTTAAAGATGGTTTAATAAAAATTATTTCATATTCTTTTATCTTTTTATATAAAAAATTTTTTATATTATTAATATTTATATTACTAAAATTTATATAATTATTTATAATACTTTCATTATTTAATAACCAAATAAAGTATTTTAGTCTATAAAAATCCATATCTATAAAAAAAGATTCTAATAAATTATTACTATATTCATAACATTCGTTTTTAAAATTATTTATATTATCATCAAAATTATTATTATTATGATTTAATAAATTAATAAATTTAAAAACTAATTCAATAAAATTATGATTATTATCAATATTATTATTATCTTGATCATCATTATTTTCTTCATTTTTTTTTAATTGTATATATTTTTTTAATGTTTCATATGCTATATTAATTTTTTTAAATTCATCATTATAATCTAAATTATTATTTTTATCAGGATGTTTTTCCAATGCTAATATATGATATTGTTTTCTCAATTCTTCACTTGATAAATAATATAAATTATTTATATTATATTTTTTATTTAAATTTAAAATATTAATAGCTTCATTTAATTTCATATGATTTAATTGTAGTTATTAAATATAAGATATAACTCTCTAAATGATATATTGGTCTATAATTATTATTATAATATTTAAAAAATATACATGTTTTTATAAAAATATCATCAATAAAAGTATTATTGAGTTCTTTAATAGTTATTAACTTATTTAATATAAAATTAATACATTCATATATATTTAAATTATATGTAAGTAAATCGTATAATTTATTTCTTAATTCTACAATTTTTATATTATCATAATCTAATATATATTGAACTATTGAATTACATAATGTATAATTTATATCAATAATTCCTTTATTATTTTTATTTAATTCTAAATTTTTTAATAAATTTATACTGCTTAGATTATCATATAAAACATTTTTATCATAATTATTTATAAATTTTTTATTTGAGTTATTTAAAAATTTATTATAATTTGATACACTTAATTTTGAAAAATATAGAATTTTTGATATATTCAAAATATTTTTATTTATAAAACTTATACTTTCTGTAATAATTATAAATTTTACTGTATAATTTTCTATTATCTTTTTTTGCATATAACTATAAAATACTTCTAATAATTCATTATCTATTTTATTAAAATTTTTACATAAAATTATACCTTCTCTTTTATCATGAACTTGAATTGCATCAATTATATTTATATAAATATCATTAAATAATGTTTTTGCATTACATGTTAAATTTTCCATATTAATTTCATAATGAATATCACTTATTTTAATAAAATGTTCATTCTTATTTGAATTTATTATCATTTTTTTTTCATATTTTAAATTACAATTACTATATTTTTCTATTAATTTTAAAGCACACGAATATTTACTACATCCACTTGGTCCATAAAATATAAAATTTGGAATATTTTTCAAATTGTTATCTAAATTATTAAAAATATCAATATATTTTTTATTAATATTTAATTTGTTATAATTATTTATATAATCAGTATAACTTTCTTTCATAAATCTATTATTAATATATTTTAAAATTGTTTAAATATTTTTTAATATATAGTTTAATAAAAAAATATTTAAATTATGTTGGCAGAAGAATTAGATACTTTTAATAAAGATAATATTATTATTAATGATCCTATAAAAAATAGTGTTTTACAGCATAGTAACTTTTATAAATTATCATATTCTAATGATATTCTATTTTATAATGGTATTTTTATAATATTTGATATAAATAATTATAATATTAATCATAAATCATACAAAATAGATTTTGATAATAGTTTAAATAATTTTGATAAACTTATAGAATTAGAAAAATATATATTAAATATTGTTAATATTAAAAATAAAACTCCACAATATAAATTAGCTGAAACATTTTATTCTAATAATTTAAAATATAATTTATCAGAAAGTGATATAAATTTTAAAAATCATAAATTTTTAAATAATAAAAATTCTTATAACAAATTTATTATAAAATTTTCTGGTATTTGGGAAACAAAAGATTCTTATGGTATTACATTTAAAATTATTAATATTAAAAATATATTAACTATTATTGAATAATTAACCATCTGTTGAATAAAATGATAATACTATATGCATCATAAAAATAAAAATTAAATTTATTGTAGATAATACTAAAGATACACTTTGAATTAATTTATTATTTTTTTCATCATTTACATTATTATCTATTAATTTACTTACTAAATTATGCATATATTTAAAAATTAATACTAATGATATTATAAATATTATACTAGAATAATTTAAATATTGATAATAAGAATCTGCTACATTTTTTGCATTTATTTTATTGTAAAATAAAAAATTTAATACTATTAAATAAATTAATAATCCAAACAATAATAATATTGGTAAATTGCTATTAATTATATATTTTAAGATTTCAAATAAAATAAAATTTTCATTTACATTCTCTATTTTTTTAGTTTTATCATCTTGACTCTTATTCTTAATATGTATACTAATACCGAAACTTATAAATAATAAAATAAGAACAGAAATAGCGGTTAAGCTATAACCCCATATTGTTGTTCTAGCTGGTCCACTTTCTCCTCCTCTTGTAAAATTTTCTTTAAAAAAAAATGTTATTATAATACCTGTTATACCTAAAACAAATAAATTTAAAAGATCTAAATATGGATTTGTAGATAAACCCATTCCAAAAATACCTTTTAAATTTCTTATATCATTTATAGTTTCAGCATCTTCTTTTCCATTTCTTGCATTTTTTTCTGTAGTTTCCTTACGTCCATCACGACCACTTAATAAAGCTTCTCCTACTTGTGATTTTGATTCTGATTGTGGCATAATTTAATATTATAATATATATATACTATAATATTAACAATTTCTTATAATTTATTTTTTTTATTCATTAAATTATAACATATATTACATAAAGGTATATATTCATTAGTTCCAATTAAAATTATTTCATTACTATCAATAACTCTATGTGTAAATTCAGATTCTAAATTACAATTATAACATTTTCCAGTTAATTTAAATACTTTATTAGTCATTACTGTTAAATCTAATATTTCTCCAAATTTTTCTTTTTTATAATCTAAATCTAAACCACATAAAATTACCTCTTTATTCAAAGTTTCTGTTAATTCAATAATTGATTCTTTTAAATTTTTAAAAAATTGTGCTTCATTTATAAATATAAATGATGAATCTATTATTAAATTTCTTGTATCTTCGTTTTTTATAAATTCTAATAAATTTATTATACTATGACATTTTATTTTTTTATTATCATGTGAAATAATTTGTCCTTCACCATATCTATTATCTAATGCATAATTTATTGCCAAACAACTTTTTTCTCCAAATTTACTAATTTTTTCCTCATATATATCTATTAATTTAGTAGTTTTTCCAGAAAACATTGGTCCATAAATTACTTGTAAATTATTATTCATTTATAATTTTTAATATATACTATATTTTATAATTTTTAATTTCAATTTTATTAATAATATATATATATATGACTAAAACAATAAAATATAATAAATATGGAGGTGCTCCAAAAAAAACTGCTACTGTTAAAATGTCAGCAGTTGAGAAAAGAGGATTTTCAGAAGATAATTTATCTGAAACAGCTAAAGAATTTTTGGCTATGTTAGATATGCCTAAAAATACACCTGCTAATAAAACACTATTTGCTACAAAAAAAAAAAATTTTGAATGTAGAGGCTGCATTTTGACTGGTATTGCATTTTCTAGAAAAGATCTTTCGGAAGTTAAATTAATAGGTGCTAAATTACAAAATACACTTTTTAATGGTAAAACCACTAAAATAAATAATGTTGATTTTACAGATGCAGATTTAACAGGTGCTTCATTTAAAGAATCACTATGTAATGAATCTATATTTAAAAATTCTATATTAACTAATATTACATTTGATAAAACATCTTTAGATTCAACAATATTTCATGATTCTAATTTAATGCGTGCTAATTTTTCAAATATTTCTTTTAAAAATATACATTTTAAAAACTGTAATGCCAATTTAACTAATATATCGAATAATAAAACAAATACTAAAATTCGCATTGAAGATTGTATTTTTCAAAACAAATCTCGTTTTATAAATAATGAGATGTATGGTTTAGATTCAATAAATAATATTTTTAAAAATACACACATTAATCATGGTAGATATACTAATACTGCTTTTATAGATTGTAATTTTAGAGAGAATTCACAGATACATAAAGTTTCTTTTTCTAATACTGAATTTATAAATTGTAAATTTGAACCAAATATGGTTATGCATTCTAATCGATTTTCTAATTGTATTTTTGAAAATTGTATTTTGAATTCAGTTGATTTTAGAGCAAATGTTATTTCCAATACTATTTTTAAAGATTGTAAAATGGAAAAATGTAATTTTAGAAATTCTCAATTTATTGCAGTACAAAAACCTTTCATAAATACTATTTTAAATAATTCTGATTTTCAAACATGTACAGGTTTAAGTAATATAAATTTTCAAGAACTACAATTAGAGGGTGCACAATTTAAAGGAATAAACTTAAGTGGTTCTAATTTTACAAATTCTAATCTAAGAGGTGCTAGTTTTGAATTTTCTGATGTACAAGGTGCTGATTTTCAAAACGCTAGATTACAAAATGCTGTATTGGTTGGTGTTGCTGTAAATTGGATGGATGCAAGAAATTTACCAAGAACAGCTAGACGAGCTAGAGCACAAGATACTCATTTAGCATTCAATGACATTGATTTTCAAGGATTAAAACAATTTTTATTATCAAAAAATATACAAATTAATGATGATTTAACTAATCAAAATATTGTAAATAGAATTAAAGAATATTTATATTCTTTCTTACAGAATTTTGGTAATGAAGATGATAATCCTGATGATAAAAAATTATTAAAATCAAGATTAGATGAAATTTTTAATAATAGAATTGAAACTTGGAACTATTCGAGTACATTACCTAATGTAGAACCACAAATTACTTGGAAAGAATTAACTCTTCCGTGTGTAGAATATGCTTCAAAACAAAATAAAGAATTTATAGATTTATATATTCAAATTTTAATAACTGATAGTGCTGAAGGTCATGGTTCAGCTTTTAGTTGTATTAAAGGTATTGTTGAAAGATTAATTACAACATTAGGTAAATCTGCTCAAGTTGCAAAAGATAATGTTACAGAAAAAGCTGATGAGTATACTGATTTAATAATGATATTACAACCACCAATAACAATGCAAACTTTGTTTCAAGAATGGATGACAATTCATAAAGACGGCGGAGAAGATCCATATAGTGAAGATGATGATATAAATATGTTAATGGATAGTTATATAGAATATTGCAAAGAACAATTTAATTTTGATGAAATAACAAATGTGAGAGAAAAAGAAATAATTATGGATAAAATTATGAATGACACTAAAGCCGGTGTTAATAATATTAGAGACCAATTTGGTATACTTTATTTCTTTGGAGGAAGAAAAAAATATAAACGTTTTACAAAAAAAAGAAAACATCATATTAAAAAATAAATAATTATTGCATTTATTATATAATATAATAATTATTTAAAATTTTATTTCATCGTTATAAATACTTAATATTGCTAGTGCATTTGTTCTATCTTCTGGATTTTCATTTAACATATTTTCTATTATAATTTTTTTTATTATTTTTGGTGTATAATACCATTTTAGTTCTTTTCCAGGTATATATCTTTTATTTTCAAAAAGTTCATATAATAAAATTCCACATGAATAAATATCTATTTTATTTGTATAATTTGTATTATTTGGATTTTTTAATATTTCTGGTGCCATATATCTTTCTGTACCCACATCACTTGATAAATCGCTATTTATATTTATTTGTTCTCCTGTCAAATTGCTATTATTTATTAGTTTTGATAAACCAAAATCTGTTATTTTTGCAACTTTTGAATTTGTTAATAATATATTTGTTGGTTTAATATCTCTATGAATTAATGAATATGGTCTTCTATTATGAATATATCCAAGACCTTGAAGTATATCTCTCATTATTTTCTTTTTTTCTCTTAATTTTAATGTTTTTTTATTTATATGTTCTAATAAATCATTATTTGGAATATATTCCATTACAAGTATAAAAGGATTATCTATATAACCTAAAAATTGTACAATATTTGGATGGTGTAATTTTGTCATTATTTCAATCTCTCTTAATACTAACATTTTATCTTTTTCACTGATGATATTTAAAACTTTTGCTACTACAAAAGTTTCTCTCCATTTACCTAGATATACACTTGCAAATGAACCTTCTCCTAATTTTCTATTATTAAAAATAAATAATTCCCATGGAGGAATTTCCCAATCATTAAATTTTTTATTTCTAATATCATAAAATTCTCTAGGAACTCCATCATGTAAACTTTTATCTGAATTATACAAACTTATATTATAATTCAAAGAATTTGTAAACATTATTTAATAATAATATTTTATAAATAATATTATATCATTTTTTTATTTAAAATTAAAATGTATTAAGAATTTATCTAATAATATTATTAATAAATGATAAAAAATATTACTGATATTGTTATTAATGAAAAATCATATAATGAAATAATTAATTTATATAATTATTTTGGAAAAATTCATAAAAATGTATTTACTATTGAAAAATTAAAAACAATTATTGATAATATTTCTTATAATCATAAAATATTTTTGTATATTGATGAAAATGATAATATTATAGCTGCTATTACATTAATTATTGAACAAAAAATTATTCATAATGGAGGATGTGTTGGACATATTGAAGATTTTATTGTATTAGAACCTTATAGAAAAAATGGAATAGGTGAATTATTATTATCTTATGTTAAAAATATATGTGAAAGAAATAATTGCTATAAAATAATTTTAAATTGTACAAATATTATGGAAAATTATTATATAAAAAAAGGATTTAATAGAAAATTATCTTCTTTATCATTATATTTTTAATTTATTTTATTAATTTTATACCATATATTATTATAAAACAACCTATACTTTTTGATATTGTTAACATTTCATTATAAATTATTTTATCTATTATATATGTTAATATTATACCTATACCACACCATATTGAATATGCTGTACTTAGTGAAAATTGTGTTAATGACTTTGGAAATATATAAAAACTTAATCCATAGCCAAAATATGATGGTAAAAACCATATTTTATTATTTAATGTTTTTTTTAAACAACAAGTAGATAATGTTTCTAATAAAATAGAAGAGATTAAAAAAATTTCTTGATTTGTTGGTCTTATAATCATATTATAATTATTTTCATTATAAGTATGTTTTATTATTTGAAATGAATTATATTTTGCTATTGGTATATAATTAAACATATTTATTAATATATTTATTATCCTAATATTTATATATGTTAATTATATATTTTTTATTTTCACTTATTATACCTACAAAAGTATATATTAATATAGAAAAAGCTAATCCTATTATTACACATACCGGAATAACTTTTGAAAATGATAACAAAAAAATTAGATTTGATTTTAGAGCCTTTAATGATAATGATTATTATATTACTACTGAAGAAACTAGAAAAAATATTACACTTATGTTTCCAAAAATAAATCCATTATTTTTTGAATATAAAGGATTTAATGAATTTAGAGATGATATTTTATTATATTCTAATGAAATATTTTTAGGTGAAACTAATTATTCACTTGATGAAATAATTCTTTATGAAAACACTATTAATAAAAATTATATATTAGGAATATATGATTGTAGACATTATGTCAATACTTTAACAAAATGGTGTTTAAATATTTCTATACCTATTTGGCAATTACATAAATTAATAAAATAAAAATTGAAATATATATTATTTTTTTTATTAATAAAAAAATAATATGCTAATTCTATCACTTAATTTTATCACTTCTTTATCTACACCATATTACTATAATCCTAAAATGCATAATTTTGGAAATATTGGTTTTGGTGGAAAAATACATGCTAATTTATCTCCATTTGCTACAAAAATGATTGATATTATACGTTATGATAATAAAAATATTAGAAAAATTATTATGGATGATTATAAAAATTATAGTATTCTTGATTTGTGTTGTGGAACTGGATTTTCAACATATGAAAATGCAATTGGTATAGATACTTCTAATGAAATGTTAAATGTTGCAAGACGTATTAGTAATAAGAATAATCAAAATAAACAATTTTATTATGGAAATGCTGAAATTTATAGACCAAAAAAAGATATTGATATTGTATCATGTATGTTTTCATTTCATGAAATGCCAAATCAAGCACAAATTAAAATAATTAATAATGCATTACGTATAGCAAAAAAAGAATTCATTATTGTTGATATCTCTCCAAATTATAAACCATCTGAACTTATGTTATCTGGAGAACCATATTTAATTAATTATTTAAATACAATAGATAAAATGTTGTTTGACTTTAAAGAATATGTTATTGTTCCAAATCATGTTCATGTTTGGAAATATAAAATTTAGAACTTAATTTTAAAATAATATCTAATAATTTATCATAACATGTTTTTTTTTTATTTTCTTCTTGATTTATTAATTCGGTTAAATCAATAAATGTACCACTTTCTGAAATTTTCATATAATATATATTTTTATATTATATATTATATATCTATATGCTTTCAATTTTTTAATTTATAGATTTTTTTTTATTTTTTTCTAATACAATAAAAGTTGGTCGTGTTCCATCTTCATTTAATGCGCATCTCTCATTATATTCAAAAACTTTTTCAACAGAACCTGGTACATATTTTGAAACAATTATATTTTTTTTAATTAAATCAAATCTTTCTAGTAAATTCATTATAATTTAAATAATTTATTTATATTTAAATTATTTAAAATAATATTTATGAAGTTATATCAATAAAAAATTTATCTTCTCTTTGTTTTTTTTGCTTTTTTTCCTTTTTTTCCTTTTTTAGATTTTTTTACATTTTTTACTTTTTTTGTTTTTTTACTTTTTTTTGGTTTATTCTTTTTTGTTTTTCTTTTTTTACCACCTGTATTTGGTATTGCTCCTTCTTTTATTTCTTCTTGTTCTGCTGATGGTGCTGGTGCTGGTGGTGCTGGTGCTGGTGGTGCTGGTGCTGGTGGTGTTGGTGCTGGTGGTGCTGGTGCTGGTGGTGCTGGTGGTGTTGGTGCTGCTGCTGCTGCTGTTTCTCTACTTTGCTTCATCGCTTCCTCAATTTCTTTTATTTTACCTCTGTAACCATTTCTATTAAAACCATCTGGGAATTTACATCCAAATGATAAA
>Ga0163111_10001425_pt1 | contig 14789 bp, 10 predicted proteins | sample CRUFie1St18metaG_FD_109645 | JGI IMG/M metagenome (GOLD analysis project Ga0163111, IMG submission 109645) | Marine microbial communities from the Costa Rica Dome - CRUD Field 142mm St18 metaG | ecosystem: Environmental > Aquatic > Marine > Oceanic > Photic zone | place: Costa Rica: the Eastern...
ATTATTTTTAAATGTTTAGTGTATTATTTTTAAATGTTTAGTGTATTATTTTTAAATGTTTAGTGTATTATTATTAATAATAATCATTATATGTTTATATCATATAAAAATGAACTGTTATTAATATAATATGTAGTATGATATAATAGATTAAATAATGAATGATATATATTTATTTTCTAATTGTAATAAATTAGAAGATATTAAGCCTAAAATATCGAGTAGTGTTATTGGTAATCGAATTTATTCTCAATATCATACAATAAAATATGATAAAAATAAAAGTATAAAGATTCAATCTCCTCTCTGCAAAGTATTTATGAAAAATAAAAATTGGTTAAATATTCGTATGACTATCGAAAAAAAACAAAACAAACTATTTGTAGAACATTTAAATAAATTAATGAATAAATTACAAAATATTACACAAAATAAATATACAAAAAAAATTATATGGGAAAATATTAAATCATATGATGGAAGTAAAATAATGAATTGTAAATTAGAACATGGTTGTTTGTATTTTGATAATAATAAAAATTTATTGGAAATTGATAATACAATAGTAAATTCTATAGTAGACTTGATATTTGGTATTTCAACAATTCAAATAATTTGTCCATTTGATGAAAATGATATATTATTTGGGAAAATAAATATAGATATTTTACAAATAAGAAAACATATGGTATATGATTATAATTTAACAGAACATTTGTTTGTAAATAATGAAAAATATAAAGAAGAATATTTTAAATATTTTGATATGTTAAAAAAAGGTGTACCTAAAAAAGCAGTGGAATTAAAAATGATTTCTGAAGGATTAGATCCAATGGTTTTGAATAGTTCTTATAAATTAAAAAGTAATTCAAATAGTAATTTTGACAAAAATTTAATTAATAATATGAATAAAAATCAATTTAAATCAAAAATTTTGGTAAATGAATTAAGAAATGTTAAATTAAAAAAAGTATCTACTACAAATTTAAAATCTAAAACTAAAAAATTATCTATGGGTGTAAGTTTAGGAATATCTCTTGAAGCAATACAAAATTCATTAAAAAGTTTAAGAAAAACCTGTATTTAAACGATATATGATTTAGACACACAAAAATATATGTAAATTTTTGTTTTTTTCAGAATATTATTAATTTGAAATAAACAACTTATACATTTGAGTAAAATCCTCAGGTCGTAAAGTCGACAATACAATTACTCCTGCAGAAAGCATTAAACGAGATGCTGCAACTTGGCTTTCGGTATCTCTTAAATCTAAAATAAATGGGAATCTTAATGAAAGTAATACTAAGCCGACTCCTATTGTATAAATAGTATTTAATGCTTTAATATATTCTTTACTTTCTTCTTGATATTTAAATTTAAATTTAAATACAAATGATAAAAAAACAATTAATAATATCCAATGACTAATATGTAAAAAATAAATAAAATTTAAAGATTTATTCATTTTAAATTTTGATTATATTTATATATTATTTTTTTTAAGAAAATCATTTTTAAAACAAATATAATATATATTGATATATTAATGACAGATTCATCAAATCGAATAAATTCAATTGGATGGCATTTAGTTTCAACACCTGTAAATATGAAATTTAGTCAAGTGTCTTTGTTATGGAATTCTGTAGATACCGTTTCTTATAATAGATATATATATACTTTAAAAACAGAGCCGATTCTAAGTAACATTGACTTAACATCTGCTTCTTGGGATTTAATCGATACAATTACAGATCCGACATTAGAAATATATAAAGCTTATTGGGTTTTTGTATCTAATATAGTATATGCAAATCCACAATCTTCATCAAATAATCATGAAATTACTCAATCAAATATATTTAATGCTGTAAATGAATGGATTTTAAATTCTACAACTGCAGAACAACTGTATGGACATATCAGTAATTGGAATGTGTCTGCTGTGACAAATATGACGTCTTTATTTCAAAGTAAAGCATTGTTTAATGATGATATTTCTGGATGGGATGTATCGAATGTAACTACTATGCAAAATATGTTTTATGAAGCAAGTAGTTTTAATCAAGATATATCTACATGGAATGTATCAAATGTTACAGCAATGTTAAATATGTTTTTTGGAGCAACTTCATTTGATCAAGATATTTCTGGATGGGATAATTCTAATGTTATTGATATACAAAATAATTCTAATATTGAACAAATTAATCAAACAAATATATTTACTGCTATAAATGATTGGTTAAATGATCCTATATCTGCAGAACAACAATATGGTCATATAAGTAATTGGGATGTGTCAAATGTAACAAATATGGCTTCTTTATTTGAAAATAAATCATCATTTAATGAAGATATTTCTGGGTGGGATGTATCGAATGTAACTACTATGCAAAATATGTTTTATGGTTCTACATCTTTTGACCAATCTATTAGTAATTGGGATGTATCGAATGTAACTACTATGCAAAATATGTTTTATGGTTCTACATCTTTTGACCAATCTATTAGTAATTGGGATGTATCCAATGTAACTACTATGCAAAATATGTTTTCAGACGCGACCTCTTTTAACCAATCTATTAATAATTGGGATGTATCAAATGTAACTAATATGAGATCTATGTTTTCAGAAGCGACATCATTTAATCGCCCTCTAAATAATTGGGATGTATCCAATGTGACATCTATGTCAAATATGTTTTCAGAAGCTACAGTATTCGATCAACCAATTAATGATTGGAATGTGTCGAAGGTAACATCTATGTCTAATATGTTTTTTGGAGCAACTTCATTTAATCAAGATATTACTGATTGGGATGATTCTAATGTAATTGATGGTCCTGTTAATCCTTCTCAACCGAATCCAAATAATGTATCTGAACCAGAACCAGAACCACAACCAGAACCGGAACCGGAACCTGAACCAGAACCACAACCAGAACCAGAACCACAACCAGAACCGGAACCAGAACCAGAACCGGAAGTTGAAATTGATGAAAATTTATCTTTAACTTTACAAATAACTAAAAACAATACTACAAATATTTTTGAAATTAGATTATTAGATTTGACTGATAATTCTGATCTTGAAAATTTCAGATTATTAACATGTCAACTAGATTTTTCTATAGCTTCCGGCAACGATTTTGTTTATAAATGGAAAAGTATAACATATAATTCAAATACTATTAATTGGATAATGGGTAATGATGTATTAAATTCTGATAATTTTAGAACTTCTAATACTATTACTGCAATAGGTAGCAATAATGATAGTCCTAGTGTAAGATATCCAATCAGTATAAAAAATGCATCATATTTAATTTTAGAAATTGTACCAACTAGTAGTAATAGTACACTAGATATAAATAGTATTATTCCCAATGTAAATCAAATAGTAGCACTAGATGTAGTTACTGGCAATTCCGTAACTTTTGATACACATCCTGATTCTTCAAATACTCTTCAGAGACAATTAAGTGTAATTAATTATCAAGCAGATGAGGAACCAGAACCCGAACCAGAACCAGAACCAGAACCGGAACCAGAACCAGAACCTCAACCAGAACCGGAACCTCAACCAGAACCGGAACCTCAACCAGAACCGGAACCTCAACCGGAACCGGAACCAGAACTTCAAATGGTATTAGAATCCGGATATTCTGGATTAATTATACAAGGACTTAGTTTTGACAAACCAACAATCGCACTTCAAATATCAGATGATTCAGGTGGTCCAATAATATATGTTGATAATGAGACTATAGATACTCCTAGAAATAAAGTGCCAACATATTCTAATAATCCTCCAGAATTGAATGATTTAAATAATCCCCCAACTTTTAATATTTATTTAAAGAATGCATCAATTACTTCCTCGGAATTATGTATAAAATTAAATGATCCAGATTATAATAATTGTGTTTTAGAAAATTTATATTTTGTGATTAAAATACAAGACAATTTAATAAATACAAATGATATAAGTTTTGTCTCAGATTCTTATAGAAATAGTAATAACGAAAGTTTAGTAAGTTCATTAAGAGATCAATTTAATTATAATGACTTTGTATTAGATTTATATGATTTTGATTATTCTGAACTTAATTTGGACAACGATGATCAACTCTATGTTGTATCTAAAGGAGATTCTACGTTAGATGTAAATATTGTAAAAGTAAATACAAATTATAATATTGATTTAACTTCTGCAGTTGGTTTAGAATTTACGGTCGATGCTTCTGAATTAATACTTGGTACAGTAAATGTATCTGGATATGTTCCAGAATCGGAACCGGAACAGGAACCTGAACCAGAATCTGAACCTGAACCTGAACCTGAGCATGAATCTGAACCGGAACCTGAACCTGAATCTGAGCCCGAACCAGAATCGGAACCTGAACCTGAACCAGAACCGGAACCTGAACCGGAACCTGAATATCAACAACCAAATCCTTCTACAGCCGAACCGGAACCTGAATTTGAACCGGAACCTGAATTTGAACCGGAACCAGAATTTGAACCAGAACCGGAACAAGAACCTGAACCTGAACCAGAACCGGAACAAGAACCAGAACCGGAACCGGAATCTGAACCTGAACTTCAAATGGTATTAGAATCTGGGTATTCTGGATTAACTATAAGAGGATTAAGTTTTGATAAGCCAACAATTGCACTTCAAATATCTGATAATTCTGGTGGTCCAATAATATATGTTGATAACGAAACTATAGATACTCCTAGAAATAAAACACCAACATTTTCTAATAATCCTCCTGAATTGAATGATTTAAATAATCTCCCAACTTTTAATGTTTATTTAAAGAATGCATCAACTACTTCCTCAGAATTATGTATAAAATTAAATGATCCAGATTATAATGATTGTGTTCTAGAGAATTTGTATTTTATAATCAAAATACAAAACAATTTAATTAATACAAATAATATAAGTTTTGTCTCAGATTCATATAGAAATAGTAATAATGAGAGTTTAGTAAGTGCATTAAGAGATCAATTTAATTACAATGACTTTGTATTAGATTTATATGATTTTGATTATTCTGAACTTAATTTGGATAATGATGATCAACTCTTTGTTATATCAAAAGGAGATTCAACTTTAGATATTAATATTGTAAAAATGAATACAAATTATAATATTGATTTAACATCATCAGTTGGTTTAAATTTTACAGTAAATACATCTGAATTAATATTAGGTACAATATCCGTTTCCTGATATGTATTCTAATTGAGATATTATACAAAAAAACATAATAAAATACAAAATCAAAACATAATAAAATACAAAATCTAAACATGTTGGAAATAATGATAATTGTAGTAAAAATTTTAAAAAAAACAAAACTTTAAAAATAAAATAGATAATATATAATACATGTCGGCTGATATTCAATATACTAATTTATGGACAATTCGAGAAAACAGTCATAGTTCTAACACATTTTTTTTAGAAGATTTGTCGTTATTTACTAGTTTTATGACAAATCAGAATAAAGCAGGTATACCATTACTAATTGGTACAAGTCTTAATGAAGCTCATGAGCCATCTGATAATCCAACTATTAGTCAATTAAAATGGCCAATTTACACTGTTACTTTTAGTAATGATCGTTTTTATTTAACACCTTCTCAAACACTTATTGATGAATATTATAATAATTTACCAGAAGTGTGGAAGGAGAATCATATATCGGAAATACCTTCCGGATTTGAATATGTTAAAATTGGAAACGAAACAGTAGTTCAAGGTACAGACGAATTAGCAGATATAAGTGCAGGTGAAGATTCTCTTACTGCTTTTTCTGCAACTAATACAACACTTACTGTTGAAAGTGCTACCAATCTGAATGCAACAATAAATTCTTATATATTGATAGATAGTGAAGTTCTTAAAATTACGTCTATTGATGGTAATATTTTAAGTGTAGAACGTAGTCAAGATAATACTCGTGATGTAAATCATATTACAGGATCTAAAATATATTTATTAGATTCCTCCTTGACTAAAACTTCAATTTATTTACCATTATACAAAGAGCAAAGATATATATTTGATACAACCGGATTAGATAGTACACGTAAATTTGGATTTATAACAGCGGAAGATAACTATTATGACAGAACTACAGCAGATTATACAATGTATGGTAATGAATCTATTGCATATGGTGTAGATGGAGTAGAATTATTTGTTCCAAAATTTGATAATTATTATACACCATCGTCAACAGTAAGTAGTTCAAATAAATTAATATATGTAAATTTTCCAACAATAAATGATAATTTTGATGCTAGCTCTTCAAATTTTAAATGGAATCCAAAGATTGCAAGATTAAAATTATCAAATATAGATTTAAATACTATTAATTTGCAATCTTTTTATAATTCAGAAGGAACATTTTATAGTGAGCAAACATTTGATGAAGTAACTTTCAAATTTACACCTACATCACTTAAATATTCTCAATCTGGAACAACAACATTTATTAGTAATTTATCATCAAATGCAATTTATTCAATTAGTGATACAAATATTACGGTAAATTCTATAACTGGTATGAGTATTAATTCTTATATTATGATTAATAGTGAAGTTCTAAAAATTACAAATATTGATGGTAATAATTTAACTGTTGAAAGAAACGTGGATGGTACAAATGCTTCTGAAATAGCAGATAATACACAAATCTATCTTTTAGAGTCAAATACGGATACAACTCCTAAAAAATCTTATGTATATAATTCAGATAGTGAAAAATATTGGGCAGTAGGTTTAATTAATGATTCTAAAGAAGATAGTGGATTATATACTAATCTAAATACATCCGATACTTATTCTTTTTCATTAAAACATGATCAAACTGGTTTGAGTGTTATTGCATCTTATTTTGATTCTAATGAAGATATACAACAATATGAATCTCTTATTAATACCGCATCAATATCTTCTATGTCTGATAGTCCAATTTATAAAATTAAAATAACATCTGGTACGACCCGTACTGTTCAATTTTATGTTAATGATGAGCAAATAATACTTCCAAATATTGCAAATATTACATTATCATCTACAAATATATCTTCAACTTCTTTTAGAATTAGTGCTCAATTATGTAGTAATGGATCATTAGATATTAATCCACCATATAATGTAACATCTGATGAAACTAATACTATTAATTTACAATCAACTAATATTTTTAGAAGAGTTAGTAGAGATGCGATATATAATTCTTTTTATTTAAGAGAATTTTTTGAGTTAAGAAGAAAAATTAAAAATAGTGATCAATTTATTAATTTATCATATCCACCTTATTTAAGTACAACTTATTACGAGCCAGAACCAGAACCGGAACCTGAGCCAGAACCTGAACCGGAGCCAGAACCGGAACCCGAGTCAGAACCCGAACCTGAGTCAGAACCAGAACCTGAACCTGAACCTGAGCCAGAACCTGAACCCGAGCCAGAACCCGAACCCGAACCTGAGCCAGAACCCGAACCCGAACCTGAGCCAGAACCCGAACCTGAGCCTGAGCCAGAACCCGAGCCAGAACCCGAACCTGAGCCTGAGCCAGAACCCGAGCCAGAACCCGAACCTGAGCCTGAGCCAGAACCCGAACCTGAGCCTGAGCCAGAACCCGAACCTGAGCCAGAACCCGAACCTGAGCCAGAGCCTGAACCCGAACCGGAACCGGAACCAGAGCCTGAGCCGGAACCGGAACCGGAACCGGAACCGGAGCCTGAGCCAGAGCCTGAACCGGAGCCTCAGCCTGAGCCAGAACCCGAACCGGAGCCAGAACCTGAGCCAGAACCTGAATTTCAGTCAGACTCTCCAGGGTCTACAACATTAGCGAATTTTGGCCCCAGTCCTTGTTTAGGAAAAGAAGAATCTTTTTCATCTAAATATGGAGCTGCAGGAGGTAGATGGAAGATGTATTATACAACTGGCTGGTCTGGCGATCAAGATCATGGAGTTCAAGCATTTAGTAGTAATGATTGTATGCACTATTTATGTAGTGCTGAAAATGGTGTAGCATCGAGCGGTACAAATCGCGGAACATGGAATGGACGTTCTGTACATACTTTTTATGGCGGTGGTGTAAGTGTTATTATAGAAGGATTCAGTCCTCAAGAATACAGAAATAATCACAATAGAAATCATCAAATTGGCGAATATGTTTGGTGGTTAGGTACTTCGCAAAAATTCTATGATAGTCAGTCCGAAGGTATGGGAGTAACAATTCATAATACTGATCAGTACGGCAGCACGGATGGAACTAATTTTATCGGTGTTTCATTTGGAAATGGTAGAGGTGGACTCCGTGGTTATGGACGTACTGCTGGCGACATGACAGGAACCAGAGGATGGTGTGAAGACTTTAGTGATGAAAGTCATGAATTACCTTCAAATAGAAATAGCTCGACGAGATATGATATTAAAATGGATGTATTCATGACTACTGGTTATCAAAAAGACAATCGATCGAATGGAAGAATGATGTGTTCATCTAGATGTTATTATCGTGTACAAGGAACACAGGAATGGATTTCTTGTATTAGTTCTAATAGTGCTATAGAACAAGTAAATTTCCTTAGTGGAAGAATTGGTAGCGGTACTTCTATGACTGAAAGAGGTCATGGTATTAAAGATAATGAGTTATTTAGAGAACCGGATGGACAATATAGTTCTTGTCATGCATTTACAAATGGTTTATGGGTTGGCGGCAAACCTGGTAAAGATAGTTGGCATACGGGTGGCTTCGAGAGTTTATGTAAAAGATCCGCACAAGGTTATAGAATTGCCATTATTTCTGCAAATCAAGTACATACATCCTCAAATACTGGATGGAGTGGTTAAGCAATATCATTTTAAAAAAGAATTAATTAAACTTTTTTAGAAAAAAGTTATGCTAACATTTACTATACTAACAATATTTTAAGAACTTCATTAATATTTGAAACTGTTTTTACTTGAAAATCTTTGGTAAAAATATCTGGATGATCAGTAATAATCTTTTGTAATGAATCTAAATTATCAATTGGACAAAGTACTTTTTTACATCCGGCTGCTTTAGCTCCAAATATTTTACTTTCCAATCCGCCAATTTCTAAAATTTTTCCAGATAAATCTATTTCTCCAGTAAGACCAATATCATTTCTTATTTTTTTCCCTGACATTAATGAATACAATGCCGTTGTAATTGCAGCACCCGCGCTTGGTCCATCTTTTGGTACAGCTCCTTCAGGGCAATGTATATGTATAGATTGATTTCCTTTATTTTTCCAAGTATCTTTTAAATCTGTCTTCATTGAATCTGGTAATAACTTCCAGGCTAGAGTTTTTGCAACATGCATACTTTCTTTCATTACATCTCCTTGATTACCAGTTAATTCTAATTTCAAATTAGATTCATTTGGAACCCATACCGTTTCAATTTGAACTAATCCTCCGGTTTCATTAACTGTCGCATATAATCCATTTACTTTTCCAATCATAGGTTCGTCATGAATTTTATCATGCTTATAACAAAGTCGGTTACTTAAAATATCTGATTTTAATACTTTTTGAGTAACATTATATGGATATTTTACGCCTTTTTTTGTTAAATGTCTTAAATTTATTTCTCTAATTATTTCATAACAAATTTGTTTTAAATTTCGAACACCTCCTTCATTAGTATAGTTTTTGATTATCCATTCTAAAACAGAATCACTAAATTTAATATTTGATTTCGCAATTCCAACATCTTCTAAAATACTTTTTAATAAATAATTTTTGGAAATTATTACTTTTTCAGGCATACGAAATCCTCTAGTTTTAATATGCGTAATTCTATCCATTAAAATTGGATTAATTGCATCTCTATCATTATAAGAAAATATAAATATTGCTTGTGATAAATCAATGTTTAAATCTGCAAAATATTTATCTCTAAAATGATGATTTTGTTATGGATCTATTAAATGTATCAATAAATTATTTATTTCATCCCCTTTTGCAGTTTTGCTCACTTTATCTAATTCATCCATATAAATAATAGGATTCATACATTTAGAATTCATTAATACATTTACTATCATACCCCAACGTGAACCTTCGTAAGTAAAAGAATGTCCTTCTAAAAAAGAACCATCTTGTACACCACCTAGAGGTATTGTACAAAAAGGTCTTCCAAGAGCTTTTGCAAATCCTTTTTCAATTAAAGTTGTTTTACCATTTCCATATGGTCCTTGCACACCTAAAACTAATCCTTTCGGATTTGGATTAGAAATATTTTGAGCAACAAATTGTAATATTTGTTGTTTTGCTTTATCATGCCCATATACAGCATCATCCATGCATTTAGAAGTATGTTCTAAAAATGATTTAATATCATTTGTTTTTGATTTTGAATTAACTTTACTTTGTACGGTAACATTATATGGAATTTTAAGAGCAGCTGTAACATATTCATTGTATTTCGGATTATCGTCTTCATTTTTAAATTGAGATTCTAATTTATGTATCATATCACTTTTAATATCATCTGGCAAATTTGATAACATTATTTTATAAATTAAAGGACAGGATACAGTATTATCATTATTTGTAATATGAGAAATTATCTTTTTACGATCTTTTTTATCTAATTTCTCAAAAGCAAGAATTTGTGATTTAACATTGTTAAAAGGTAAAGCTGAACTTTTTTTAAAATAATCTTTTATTTTTTTTATATCATCTTTATCTGATTCTTTATTTTTTTTATCTGATTCTTTATTTTTTGTTTTTAATTTTCTTTTAGATTTTTGTTTTTCAATTTCACTTTCACTTTCTGAATCACTCTCCGCTTCACTACCAGATTCACTAACCAATTCTTCCTCATCTTCTTCTTCACTTTCAGATTCTTCTTCTGAACCAGAATATTCCTCAGAATCATCTTCTGAAGTAGACATCTCATCATCTGTATTCTCATCTGGAACATAAGAACTATCTTCATCTGAACTATCTTCGTTATTAATAACAGTATATTTATAACATTTATTTTTATTAGATGTTTTTACATTTTTTTTACCACTTAATTGATTTTTCAAACTTTTAATTATATTTTCATGACGAGTAATTTGTTTATTTATAAAATTCAAAATATTTTTTGTTTCATCTTTTTTCATCCATTTATTTAAATCATTAACTACATTATCATGAATATGAATTAATAATTTCTCTGCTTCATTTTTATCTTTCTTATTTAAACCTTCTGATTGATAAATTAATGGAGTTGTTTTTTTTAATTTATTTATAAACCAAAGTAATTTTTTCCTAGATTTATGCGCTCCTAATTTAACAATACTTTTTTTTAAAGTCGAATAATATTCAACCATTAAACTGCATGTTCCTATAAAACTATCCTCTATTTCTAAAGACATTTTAGAATATATTTATATTATAATATTCCTTTAAGTGTTATACTCGTTTTTTATAAATTAGTATTATAATATTATATTTACATTCAAATATTCCTTTTGATTATTATTACGTTTTATTTTTATATTTTTTATCATTCATAGAGGTATATAAATGTTATTATTTACAATGTACGTGAAAGACGAATATACCGCCAAAAAAATGCACCTATCTTCAAAAAAATTAGGTAAGAAAATGAAAATTGATATTGAAATGAAATGGCAATGGGTTAAAAAAGGAGAAAAAATGGAAATTGCTTGTGATTTTTATAAAAATGATTAAATTTTAAGTCTTAAAAATTCAAATAATAAATTAAAAAAAGTGATGAATATTTCAATCTAGATTTGTAATATTATTAATTATCATAATTTAGTTAAAAGTATGTCATTTTCAAGTAATGATACGATTAAAAAGTTAGAAAAAATATTACCTAAAAGTATTAATAATCAATCAGTACCAAAAGAGATATTCGTTATTATAGATGAATATATTCCTAAATTAAATGATAAAAACATACATCAAGTTCTAAAAGATTATTTATACGAAGAAGATGAAGAAGAAGAAGAAATAAATGATTTACAACTTAATGTAAAAGATCTAAAAAAACAAGTAATTAATAGTATACATAAGACTTTTGAAGATAAAAGTCTAAAACAACAAATAATTAATAATATACATCAAGTTTTTGAAAATTATTTATCTCAAAATAAAACTAGAAAACAACAAGTAATTAATAATTATGGAATAATATATAATTGGGATGTATCTAATGTAACAAATATGAATTCTTTATTTAAAGTGAATTTCTTGGATCCAGAATATGACGATTGTAATTCTAGTAATGATCCTTATGAATATAATTATTATAATACATCTTATTTGAGAAATTTTAATGAAGATATTTCTAACTGGAATGTATCTAATGTTACAAATATGGAAAGTATGTTTGCTGGTGCATGGAATTTTAATCAATCTATTAACAATTGGAATGTATCTAAAGTAACCCATATGCAATGTATGTTTAAAGGTGCATTGAATTTTAATCAATCTATTAACAATTGGAATGTATCCAGTGTAACAAATATGAGTTATATGTTTTCTAAAGCATATTATTTTAATCAACCACTTAATAATTGGGATGTTTCAAATGTTACAGACATGAATTATATGTTTTATCAAGCAAATTCGTTCAATCAACCGATTAATAAATGGAATGTATCAAGTGTTACAAATATGAGTGATATGTTTTCTAAAGCAAAAGAATTTGATCAACCTCTAAATAATTGGAATGTATCTAATGTTACAAATATGCACGCTATGCTTGAAAAAGCAATATCTTTTAATCAACCTCTAAATAATTGGAATATATTTAAAGTAACAGATATGAGTTATATGTTTACAGATGCAACTTCTTTTAACAAACCTATTGGTAAGTGGAATGTATCCAGTGTAACAAATATGAGTTATATGTTTTCTAAAGCAAAAGAATTTGATCAACCTCTCAACAATTGGAATGTTTCTAATGTGACAGATATGCAGAAGATGTTTAATAAGGCAAAATCATTCAATCAACCTCTTAACAATTGGAATGTAGCGAATGTGACAAATATGCATGCTATGTTTTATTTTGCAGAATCATTTGATCAATTTCATAATAATTGGAATATATTTAAAGTAACAGCTATGTGTTATATGTTCGGAAATACAAGGTGTGCATTTGATTCAGATAGAGCAGCAGAACGTTATAAACTTTTGAAAGATTGGAATTTATCTACAGAAAATGATATTAACGATATCTTTTCTGTAGAATATGTTGAGCATACGTATTAGGGTTAGAATATACATCATGATACTTATAATTTACAAAAAAAACTAAAAAAACAAAAAAAAACTAAAAAAAAATAAAAAAAAGTAATGCCACCACGATTATATTAATAATGTGCCGGGTCCCAAGTCCGAAATACGAAAGCTGCAGAGGGAAAAAGTTTAGTTTTAAATTGTTTTTTTTATTATTTTGTAGATTTAAATATTTTTAAAATATTTGGCAAATAAATACTAAATTCATTAACACTTAATATCATATTATTTTCAAATTTTAAATCTTCTCTTTCTAATCTATTTAATAAATCATAATGAGAATTAATCGGAATACAACCATAATCTTCTTTTATTATTATAAATGGAAGATTAAATGATTCAGTAGAACATTTCCAAATATAATTTTTATTCATATTATTTTTTTATTATATTAAAATATACATTATTGTTTTAATTTATATTATATTCAAGATTTAATATTACCAGCTCTAGCGCCGGTTCGTGATTTCATAACACTAAAACTTTCAAAGTTACATTCAAAAATTAATGGTTTTTTATTAGTATGTATCCACATATTATTACATGGTGTAATACCTTTCATATATATTAATCCTTTATAAGGAATTACACATAAATCATCCTCAAATTTAATATATTTTTCAGATTTACCAATATCAACAATTTTTTTCCACTTATTTATATTTTTTCGAACATAATTAATATTTATATTAAACATCTTATTTAATATATAACAATGTAATCGCAAATACCATTTATTCAAAGATCTTATAAATATTGATAATAATGAATCTGGAGTTATAATTGGAAATAATCTCTTTGGTTCATTGAGATTATTAATATTATTATTAAATATTCTAACATTGTTTAAAACATTATTCATATTTCTAAAGTTCGATAAGCATCTTATATAATTATTCTTTGCAAATAAATAATCATATTTTGATAATGAAACAAATTTACAATTGATATTAAATCCAATTCCCTTAGCTTTTAAAAATATATTATAACCAATACCAAATCTAGACTTTTGCTTCTTCCAATTGCCAATTCCTCTCAAAAATATTTTACCTTTAGAATCTAATAATGTAATATGAGTTTCGCCATTTTTTTTTAACTCCCAATTAATTTTAATTAATCTATTTGAAAATTTATCAATAGTAGTTGATATAACTGTTGGAATTAAAGAATCTTTATATATTATTTCAGGTTTTTCTTTTGAATTGATCAATTCATCACGTTGTATACGCTCATCTAATAACTCTTTTTCCATAATTTTAATCTCTTCTCTTAATTTTTTTGCTTGATATAAAAGTTTTTGAGCATCTTGATTAATTAAACTAAAACTATGTATACAATTTGATATTGATATTAATAAAAAAAAATATATATTCATTTGTTGTTAATTTATATTATCTATATTATCTATTTTATATAATTTTATTAATAAAAATAAAAATAAAAATAAAAATAAAAA
>Ga0163111_10001426_pt1 | contig 14777 bp, 16 predicted proteins | sample CRUFie1St18metaG_FD_109645 | JGI IMG/M metagenome (GOLD analysis project Ga0163111, IMG submission 109645) | Marine microbial communities from the Costa Rica Dome - CRUD Field 142mm St18 metaG | ecosystem: Environmental > Aquatic > Marine > Oceanic > Photic zone | place: Costa Rica: the Eastern...
GATTAGATATAGTCAAAATTTTTTGTTAAAAGATTGTATTAATTTAAGAGATAATAAGTTAGAGATCTTTAGCTTAAAGAAGGATTAATATTTTGTTTACAGGAATTATTACTGATGTTGGTGAAATACAGTCTATTAACTTAGATAATGGTAAAATAAAAATATCATCAAAATTTAATCATGAGGATATTGACCTTGGTGCATCTATTTGTTGCTCAGGAATTTGCTTAACAGTTGTTGAGAAGAATAAATTAAATGACAATTCTTATTTTTGCTTTGAAGTATCGCAAGAGACTATTTCTCGATCTTCTGTAAAGTTTTGGAAAAGTCATACTAAAATTAATTTAGAAAAGAGTTTAAAGTTTGGAGATGAGGTTGGAGGACACTTGGTTACTGGTCATGTTGATTGTTTAGGTGAAATTGACTCAATTACCAAATCCAAAAATAGTAATGTTTTTAGAATAAAATATCCAAATAAGTATAAAAAGTTTGTCGCTTCTAAAGGCTCTATATGCTTGGATGGTATTTCACTTACAATAAATGATGTTTTTGATGATTTTTTTTCAGTAAATATTATACCTCACACTGAAGAAAATACTTCATGGAGTAGTGTTAGTAAGGGTGATAGTATAAATATCGAATTTGATATATTGGCTAGGTATGTTTCTAGACAGCTTGAGGAAAGATTATGAAGAAATATATTTCACCCATAGAAGATATTATCTCTGAGGCGTCAAAAGGAAATATGTTTATTCTTGTAGATGCTGAAGATAGAGAAAATGAAGGTGACCTTGTTATACCTGCAGAAAATGCAAATGCTGATGTTATCAATTTTATGGCTAAAAACGGTAGAGGTTTAATTTGCTTAGCACTTAATGAAGATAAGGTAGAAAATCTTGGATTATCTTTGATGTCTTCAAATAATAAATCAAGGCATGAGACAGCATTTACTGTTTCTATAGAGGCAAGAGAGGGTGTAACTACAGGTATTTCTGCTCATGATAGAGCTTTGACAATTGCAACAGCAATATCAGAAAATACAAAAAGTACAGATATTGTTACACCTGGCCATGTTTTTCCTATTAAAGCTCGTCCCGGAGGTGTTTTGGTTAGAGCTGGTCATACAGAAGCAGCTGTTGATATAGCAAAGCTTGCAGGTAAAAATCCATCTGGTGTTATTTGTGAAATAATGAATGACGACGGAACAATGGCAAGACTTCCGGAATTAATTGAAGTCGCAAAAAAATTTAATTTAAAAATCGGAACAATTGCTGATTTAATATCATATAGAATTAATAATGATCATATAATTACTAAAGTTCAAAGTGAAAAAATTGAGAGTGAGTTTGGTGGAGTATGGGACTGCATTGTTTATAAAAATGATCTTGATAAAGCTGAGCATATTGCTCTTGTTAAAGGCAGAGTTAATTCTAAGGATATTATTCCTGTAAGAGTTCATTCAGTAAATATTTTTGAGGATTTAATATCAATAAATCCTAATCGAAAGAATTTAATTTCTAAATCAATGGACTTAATTAGCAATCTGGATTCTGGTGTAATAATACTTGTTAGAGATACAAATGATGATGCTTTATCAAACCTTCTTAAAAAGTACTCAGGTAATAATCTAAAGCAAGAGAATAAATTGAAGGAGTATGGTGTTGGTGCCCAAATATTAATTGATCTAGGCGTAAAGAAGATGAATTTAATTTCAGATACTAATGCAATGCCAATTAATCTAGAGGGGTATGATTTAGAAATTTCCAATCGACAACCTCTTGAGGATAAAAATTAGAATGGCAAAAAATGTTTGCATAGTTGTTTCAGATTATTACAAAGAAATTTCTAATGGTCTTGAGGTTGGTGCAATAAAATTCTGTAATGAAAATTCAATTGAATATGAAAAAATATATGTACCTGGTGCTTTAGAAATTGGACCTGCAATTAAAATTCTCTCAAATAGAGAGCATATTTCTATTGGTAATGCTTATTATGATGGTTTTATTGCTTTAGGTTGTGTCATTAGAGGTGAAACAAGTCATTTTGATATTGTTATTAACGAGTCAGCAAGGGCTATTACAAATTTAAGCATAGATAATTCTCTTATTATCGGAAACGGTATTTTAACTGTTGAAAATAAACAACAAGCAATTGATAGAAGTAATGATGATGAAAATAATAAAGGTTATCACGCAGCACTAGCCTGCTCAAGGCTAATAGATTTAAAGGGTAATATTTAATTTGAAATCTAATATTTATAATAAAAAATCATCAGCCCGTCTTTTTGCAGTACAAATTTTATTTGAAATGGAAATAAATGGAAAAAAAATTAATAATATTCTTGAAAGATTAACTGATGATTATTTAATAGAAATCTCAAGATTAAATAAAGCTGAAAAAGCTGATAAAAGTCATTTAAATAGAATCTTAAAAGGTGTTACAAAAAATCAAATAGAAATTGACACTGATATTAAGAATAATTTAATTGGTTGGTCTTTATCGAGAATAGACTCTGTTTCTCGGGCAATATTAAGATCAGCTTTATATGAATTAAAAGAATGTAACGATATTCCAGTTAAAGTTATCATTAACGAGTATATAGAAATATCAAAATCATTTTTTGAAGGAGAGGAACCAAATTTTATTAATGGTATTTTAGATAAAATCTCCAAAATTTATAGATCAAGTGAATTATAAAATGATTACCGAATTTGATTTCATAAAAAAATATCTTTCTTCCAAAGAAAAAAATTCAAAATATTCTTTGAACTATAATGATGATGTTGGTTTAGTTGATGGTAAAATCTACTCAACTGATACAATTTGTGAAGATATACATTTTTTTTCTAATGATAGACCAAACCTTATTGCAAAAAAACTTATTCGAGTAAACGTATCTGATATAGTTTCAAAAGGGGTTAGGCCAAAATATTGCTTATTTAATTTTTCTGTAGGTAAAAATGTAGATGAAAAATGGATTAGTAATTTTATGAAGGGTTTAAGATCTGATATTCAGTTTTTTAAATTAAATCTCATTGGTGGTGATACAACCAAAACACTAGACAAAACAGTTTTATCTCTTACAATTTTTGGAAATCTAATAAATCAAAAATTTGTAAGAAGGTCTTCAGCGAAAAGTAATGATTATATCTATGTTTCAGGTACAATTGGTGACTCTGCACTAGGGTTACATTGTAAAAAAAATATAACTGTTAATATTTTAAAAAAACATAAAGAATTTTTATTGAATAGATACTTAAGGCCAAATCCAAGAATTGATTTAGTTAACTATATAAATAAAAATGCATCTGCTTCCACAGATATATCAGATGGTCTTTATAGTGATCTAAATAACATATGCCGAACTTCAAATTTAGGCGCTGATATAGACTTTAATGCAATTCCATTATCTAATTCAGCTAGGGCCGTTATTTCTAAATACCCTAAATTAAGTAAACTATTATTAAGTGGTGGTGATGATTATGAGCTATTATTTACAGGGAAAGATGGACTAGATAGAAATAAAAATATTACTAAAATTGGTAAAATGAAAAAAGGCTATAATATAAATATAACTGATTTTGATGACATAACTAATTTAGATGGCTATAAGCATAAATTCTAGGAATGTTTAACTTGATATTAGAGTATTGTTTTGGCAATGTTCGTCAAAATTATAAAATAGTTATTGAATAATGTGGAGGAAATTATCATGGATATTATGTATCTAATTATTGGATCTGGAGTATTGGCTGTTCTTTATGGAATAATTACTTCTTTATCTGTTTTATCAGCAGATACAGGTAATGAAAAAATGCAAGAAATTGCAAAAGCTATTCAGGAAGGTGCAGGAGCATATTTATCCAGACAATACAGCACTATAGCAATTGTTGGTGTTGTTATTCTTATAATTTCTTATTTCCTATTAGGCCTTGAAGTGGCAGTTGGCTTTTTAATTGGATCAGTGATGTCTGGAATAGCTGGTTATATTGGTATGTTGGTATCTGTTAGAGCAAATGTAAGGACTACTCAAGCATCATCAGTAAGTTTGGCTAGTGGTCTTAACATTGCTTTTAAGTCAGGCGCGGTCACAGGTATGCTTGTTGCAGGTTTGGCATTATTAGCTGTATCTGTTTATTATTATATTTTAACAAATGTTTGGGTTCCTGAAAATGATAGAGTCATTATTGATGCTTTAGTTGCTTTAGGTTTTGGTTCTTCATTGATTTCAATTTTTGCTAGATTGGGTGGGGGAATTTTTACCAAAGGAGCAGATGTTGGAGGAGATCTTGTAGGAAAAGTTGAAGCTGGTATTCCTGAAGACGATCCTAGAAATCCAGCAACAATTGCTGATAATGTTGGTGATAATGTTGGTGATTGTGCAGGAATGGCTGCAGATTTATTTGAAACATATGCTGTTACTGTTGTCGCTACAATGGTTCTAGCATCGATATTTTTTACTGGTAATGTTGTTATGATGATTTACCCAATGGCTATTTGTGCAGCTTGTGTGATAACTTCTATTTTGGGTACTTATTTTGTTAAATTGGGTAAAAATAATTCAATAATGGGAGCTTTATATAGAGGATTTATTGCTACTGCTATTTTATCATTAATAGTATTATACTTTGTTACAGACTTGGTAGTGGGCTTTAATACAACTCTTTCTATTGATGATATTTCATTTAACGGTCTTGATTTATATATTTGTGGAGTAATTGGATTAGCTATTACTGGACTTATTATATGGATAACTGAATATTATACCGGTGTTGACTATCGTCCGGTTCAATCAATTGCTAAATCATCAGAAACTGGACATGGTACTAATGTAATTCAGGGACTTGCTGTTTCAATGGAATCAACAGCTCTTCCTGCTCTTGTAATAGTTTTTGGAATTATTTTAACATATAGTTTAGCTGGTCTTTTTGGTATTGCAATTGCTGTTACCACAATGCTTGCTTTAGCAGGTATGGTTGTTGCTCTTGATGCTTTTGGTCCAGTTACTGATAATGCAGGTGGTATAGCTGAAATGTCAGAGTTACCTGAAGATGTAAGAAATACAACTGATGCATTGGATGCTGTTGGTAATACAACAAAAGCTGTAACAAAAGGTTATGCGATTGGATCGGCTGGGTTGGGAGCTCTGGTTTTATTTGGTGCTTACACTGCAGATATTGATTATTTTACAACTAATGCTTTAGAAGGAAGTTATTTTTATGAGGTGACAACAGATTTCTCATTATCTAACCCATATGTTGTGGTTGGCCTATTAGTTGGCGGTATGCTACCTTATTTATTTGCTGCGATGGGTATGACCGCTGTTGGAAGAGCTGGTTCAGCCATTGTTGAAGAAGTAAGACTTCAGTTTAAAGAAAAACCTGGGATTATGACTGGAGAAGAGAAACCCGATTATTCAAGAGCTGTAGACCTTTTAACAAAATCAGCAATTAAAGAAATGATTGTGCCTTCTTTACTTCCACTACTTTCACCAATCATATTATTTTATTTTATTAATTTTATAGCTACAAAAGGTGATGCTTTTTCTGCACTTGGGGCAATGCTTCTTGGTGTAATTGTAACTGGCTTATTCGTTGCTCTATCAATGACAGCTGGAGGAGGTGCATGGGATAATGCAAAAAAATATATTGAAGATGGTAACCATGGTGGTAAAGGCTCAGAGGCTCATAAAGCTGCCGTTACTGGTGATACTGTTGGTGATCCATATAAAGATACAGCAGGACCTGCAATTAACCCAATGATCAAAATTACTAATATTGTTGCATTATTGTTGCTAGCGATTTTAGCGCATTAAATTTTAGCAATATAAGATTTTCAAATCATAGAGATTCCTGTTATTTTTAATTAATAACAGGAATCTTAAATGATAAAAAAAGCTATTTTTTCTACATCCTTTGAAAATTCAAAAGGTAGATTATATAATGAGAATGAGAGCGAAAATAGAAACCCTTTTCAGAGAGATAGGGATAGAGTAATTCATTCTGACTCATTTAGATTATTAAAGCATAAAACTCAGGTTTTTTTAGCTCACACAGAAGATTATTATAGGACACGTTTAACCCACTCACTTGAAGTGAGTCAAATCTCAAGAGCTGTTTCTAGAAGACTTGGTTTAGATGAAGATTTGGCTGAAGTATTAGCTTTATCTCATGATTTAGGCCATCCGCCTTTTGCTCATTCTGGTGAAGAAATTCTAAATAGGTGCATGAAAGATTATGATGGTTTCGATCATAATGCTCAAACTTTAAGAATATTAACCTCATTAGAAGAGAGATATCCTTTATTCAAAGGTTTAAATTTAACATGGGAAACTCTAGAAGGTGTTGTTAAGCATAATGGCCCATTGTTAAACCCTCATATAGTTATAAAAGAATATAATAATATTCATGATTTAGAGTTAAATACATTCCCAGGACTAGAAGCTCAAATTGCATCTTTATCTGATGATATAGCTTATAATAACCATGATATTGATGATGGCTTTAGAGCTGGCTTAATTTCTCTCAATGACTTAAAAAAAATAGAGCTGTTTTCTGAAATTATTAAAGAAATAAATTTAGAATTTAAAAATATTGACGATTATATGATTGTTAAAGAATTAATCAGAAGATTAATAGGTTTGATGGTAAATGATTTGATAAACAATACTAAAAAAAATATTGATAAAATTAAACCAAATAATCCAGAACAAATTAGATCTCAGAAAACTTTAGTAGCAAATTTTTCAGATTTTTTTATATCGCAGGATAATCAAATAAGAAAATTCTTAAGATCAAGAGTTTATGAGCACAGCTCATTTGAAAAAGAAAGAGTAAGATCTATGACAACAATTGAAGATATTTTTTCTAAATTAATAAAAGATATTGACCTTCTTCCAATTAAATTAAGGGAAAAATGTGATACTCCATATTCTAAAATTTCTGCAAGAGTTATTTGTGATTATATAGCGTCTATGACAGATAGATCTGTTGTGGAAAATCATGCTAGGCTATATGACAAAAATTTATTAGATCATCCTGGATATTAAAATGAATATAATAAATCACTATAGGGATAAAATTGAAAATATTTTACTTAAAGAGTTTGTTCTCGAAAAAAGTGATTTAAAAAATATATCTTTTGAATTTCCCAAAGATACTTCTTTAGGAGATTTATCTACTAATGCATCAATGGTCTTATCTGGAAAATTAAAAAAGTCTCCTCAAGAAATTGCAGCTAAAATAATAAATTTAATTGAAAAAAATCCTGATTTTGAAAATGTTGAGGTTGCTGGTAAAGGTTTTATAAATATAAATCTCAAAAAAAATATTTGGTGGAATTTAATTCCAAAAATTTTAAAAGAAAAAAATAATTATGGGGATACAGATTATGGTAAAAATGAAAAAATAAACTTAGAATATGTATCTGCAAATCCGACTGGACCTCTTCACGTTGGACATACTAGAGGTGCAGTTTTTGGCGATATATTATCAAATATATTAATAAAAGTCGGTTATAATGTTTGTAAAGAATATTATGTAAACGATGCTGGTGAGCAGATAGATAAATTAGCGCAATCGGTTTTTATGAGATATAGAGAAGCTTGCGGTGAGGACATTGATGAAATTCCGGAGGGCTTATATCCTGGTGCTTATTTAAAATCTGTCGGAGAAGATCTAAGAATTCAATATAAGGATACTTTAATTAAAGTTGAAAAAGAAGATTGGCTTCCAATTGTAAAAGAGTTTTCAGTTAAATCTATGCTTGGTGTTATCAGGGATGATCTAAACTCGCTTGGAATTAATCATGATGTTTTTACATCCGAAAATAAACTACTTAATGATGGTTATGTTCAGGAAGTTTTTAATGAAATGTATGAGTCGGATCTTCTATATGAAGGAGAAACTCCACCACCAAAAGGTGTAAAAAAGTCTGATTGGTCAAATAGAAAACATATACTTTTTAAATCTAAAAGCTTTGGCGATGATGAAGATAGAGTTGTTAAAAAACATGATGGTTCATGGACTTATTTTATGCCCGATATAGCTTATCATAAAGATAAGTTTAATAGAGGATTTAACAAAATGATTAATATTTGGGGTGCAGATCATTCTGGTTATATTTCGAGGGTAACCTCTGCAGTTGATGCTGTGACAAAATCAAAGTCCACTCTAGAGGTAAAGGTATGTCAACTTGTTAGATTAATGAGAGGTGGAAATGTTGTAAAAATGTCTAAAAGATCAGGAAGTTTTATAACATTAAGAGATTTAGTTGAAGAAGTAGGTTCTGATGCTGTTAGATTTATGATGGTTACAAGAAAAAATGATGCGCCTTTAGATTTCGACTTTGATATTGTTAAGGAGCAAACCAAGGATAACCCTATTTTTTATGTTCAATATGCTCATGCTAGAATAAGCTCTATTATTCGAAGAGTTGGAGATGAAAAGCTTTTTTTAATTGACGAAAAATTTGTTGATAATATAAACCTAGCGCTTTTATCAAATTCTCATGATATTGAGCTTATAAAAATAATTGCTAATTTTCCAAGAATAATTGAACAAGCGGCAATATATAGAGAACCTCATAGAATTGCTTTTTATCTTAGAGATATAGCTTCTTCCTTTCATTCTTATTGGAATTTAGGAAATGAAAATGATAATTTGAAAGTTTTAAATACGGAAAATTTAGATGAAACCAAAGCAAGATTAGCATTGATTATGTCTGTAAAAATTACAATATCTGAGGGATTAAGGTTGTTAGGTATAAATGCATCAGAGGAGCTAAGGTAGAATGAAGAAGAATATTTTTATATTCTTTACAACCTCATCTATCATACTAATTTTTGGCCTTTTTATATATCTTAACTCAGAAAACGAAATTCCAATAATTTATGCACCAAATGAACCAATCAGAGAGATTCCAAAAAATACACCTGAAATTAAAAGACCTTCAAATATTCCATGCGTATATTCGCTTTGGAATAACTCTAATGAACCCTGCGGGACTAGTGAGAATATTTTTGAGGAGAGAAAATTAAATATTAATTACTTTTCATTACTTTTTGGAACATTTTCAAACATAAAAGATGCTGAAATTCACTTAAAAAAACTAAAAATGCAAGATTTTTTGAAAGACAGGATTATTAAGATTGATAAAATTCTCCCCACAAATATAGTAATAAATATTAAAAAGGGGGATACTATTTCAACAATTGCAAGAAATTATTCAACAACCTCAAAAAAAATAATTGAATTAAATAACCTGACGAACCCTGATAGAATTAAGGTTGGGGAAAGATTATTCCTTCCTGGTGAAGATCTTAAATATCGAATCATATCAACCAATATTGAAAATATTGATATTGCCCAAGATTATTGTAATAGCCTTTTAAATTTAAATTTCAGGTGTCAAATTCTTTCACAAAAAAATCAATAAATTCACTTTATGAATTAAAGATAAAGTATTGATTAATATATATATTAATATAAGAGAGAAATTATTTTTGTTTCTAAATTATTTGTAATCTATTTAGCATAACTATAAATCAGTACTTTATGTGGTGTATATTTGTTAAAATAACAGCTATATATTGTTATATGGAGAATGATTTTGAGTGATAATTATAATGAACAATTAGATTTGTTTCATGTTAATTTAGACGGATACGAAGGTCCTTTAGATTTGTTGTTATCTTTAGCAAAAGAACAAAAAGTTGATCTTTTAGAAATTTCAATACTTGAACTAGCTTCTCAATATTTAAACTTTATCGATCAAATGGAAAAAATAGATATTGATTTAGCTGCTGACTATATTGTTATGGCATCATGGCTAGCTTTTTTAAAGTCAAAATTACTTTTACCTGACGACGAAAATGAGGATGTCTCCGCAAAAGAATTATCCGCTATCTTAGCTTTTAGGCTCAGAAGACTTGAGGCAATGAGAGATGTTGGTTCAAAACTTATGACAAGAGACAGGGAGGGTATTCATGTATTTAGAAGAGGTATGCCTGAAGCTATATTTTTAGTTAAGAATTTTAATCATAAAGATACCCTTTTTGACTTAATTTCCTCTTATTCTGGATTAAGAAATAGAAATTATAATAATAATTGGAAACCAAGAGTTTTTTCAATATTTTCAATTGAGGACGCAAGAAATCGATTGGAAAAAATGCTTGGAACTACTTTAGATTGGACAAAAATTGAAGATTTTCTTCCCGTAAATAATGACACATCAAAGGAAGGAGTTTTATTTAGAAAAAGTTCCTTAGCTTCAATTTTTTCTGCATCTCTAGAGTTATCAAAAGAAGGTATGATTGAAATTAACCAAAATAAGAATTTCGGATCAATTAAATTTAAAATTAAAGAAAATAAACCCAGTGTTAGCGAGATGTTAGCATGATTGGAAATGACAAAAATAATCCTTTAGAAGAATTTTCTGATCAAATTAGAGCGGTTGAGGCTCTTTTATTTGCTGCATCTGACCCACTTGATGAAAAAACACTTAAAGATATGCTTCCAGTTGATACCAATATTGAGGAAATAATGAATAATCTTCTTAATTTATACAAAGGCAGAGGAGTTGAATTAAAGAAGGTAAATAATAAATGGATGTTCAAAACTGCATCTGACTTATCCTTTATAATGCAGAAAGAAGCAAAAATTCAAAAAAAATTATCAAAAGCTGCATTAGAAACATTATCAATAATTGCATATCACCAACCTGTTTCAAGGGCTGAAATCGAAGAAATAAGAGGGGTAAGTGTATCTCCAGGGACCATAGATACACTAATGGCAATAAATTGGATTAAGATTAAAGGAAGAAGAAAAACCCCTGGTAACCCTATAACATACGGTACAACAGATGAATTTTTAGTACATTTTGATTTAGAAAATACAAAAGAACTTCCAGGCCTTGATGAATTAAAATCTACTGGGCTATTAGACAGTAATTTACCGCCAGATATGTACCCAATAGATGATGACTTAGAGCCTATAGAAGAAAATAATTAATTTTTCATTATGGAGATAAGTGTATAATATTAAATTATTTTTTATAAGGAATTAAAAAATGTCACCAAGTTTAATGCAAATTTTAATAGTGGTTGTTCTTGTACTAATTTTTTTTGGAAGAGGAAGAATATCAAATTTTATGGGTGATCTTGCCTCAGGTATTAAAAGTTTTCGAAAGGGCTTGGAAGATGAGCCAAAAGAGAATGAAATAGAAAATAATGATACGAAAGATAAAGATTAAATTACAAAGCTATGTTTGATTTTGGTTATAGTGAATTATTAATTATCGCTGTGGTTCTTCTTGTAGTTGTAGGCCCAAAAGAATTACCTGGATTACTTAGAGTAATTTTTGATTTTGTTTCAAAAATAAAGATATACGCAGCTGAACTTAGAACAGGCGTTCAAAGCATAGCAAATGATATAGAAATAGAAAAAATTTCAAAAAATACAAATAAATCTATTAATAAAAACAAAACAAATGAAAATGATTAATTCTATTTATGCCGAACTCTGATAAAATACATCAAAATCAAAATGATTTTTCCAAAGCTCCTTTAATTGATCATTTAATTGAACTTCGATCAAGATTGATAAGATCAATAGTTATTTTTTTTATTGGATTTCTAATATCCTTTTATTTTTCAACAAGTATATATTCTTTCTTAGTAAATCCTTTTTTTGATATAGCAGGATCAAGTGGTGAAATGATTTTTACTGCTCCACAAGAATTTTTAATGACTAAACTTAAAATAGGAATTTTTGGAGCATCCTTAATAGGGCTTCCATATTTTGCTATTGAATTATATCTCTTTTTGGCACCAGGTTTATATGAAAATGAAAAAATGGCATTAATACCTTACTTTATTGCTACTCCTTTTTTATTTTTAATTAGCACATTAATGGTTCATTATTTGATCATGCCCTTGGCATTGAACTTTTTTATTTCTATGCAAATCGACTCTAATTTCGATAATATATCAATAAAACTTCTTCCAAAGGTTAGTGAGTATCTTAAACTGGTAACATCGCTAATTATTGCATTTGGTATATGCTTTCAGCTTCCAGTAGTTTTAACATTATTGGCAAAAATAGGTATTGTTGGCTCAGAAAATTTAAAAAAGGGAAGAAAATATGCAATTGTCTTAACTTTTTTAGTTGCAGCCTTTCTCACTCCACCTGATTTAATAAGTCAAATTGGCTTAGCAATTCCAACACTTTTACTGTATGAGTTATCTATTCTTTTGGTTTCTTTAATTGAAAGAAAAAATAAAAAAGGAAATACATTAAAGAATTAAAATGCACGATATTAATAAAATAAGAAATGATACTGATTTTTTTATCAAAGGATGGCAAAGAAGAGGATTAGATATAAATCTAGATGCAATTCTTGCACTTGATAAAAATTTAAGAAAATCAATTACAGATCTTCAAGACCTTCAAACCCAAAGAAATGATTTATCAAAAAAATTCGGTATCGCTAAAAAAAATAATGATAAAGCTGTTTATGAGAAACTTTCAGTAGATGTTCAATCAATTAAAGAAAAAATGCAATTATTAGAGGAAAGAAAAGAAGAATTTTCCAAATCTCTTAACAAAGAATTATCTTCTTTGCCCAATATCCCTTTAAATGAAATACCTGAGGGTAAAGATGAGAGCTCAAATAAAATTATAAATGAGTATGGTGTCAAGAGAGATGCTTCTCCAAATCATTATGAAATTGGTGAAGAGCTTAATATGTTAGATTTTGATACAGCTGCAAAATTATCGGGTTCAAGATTTTCTATTCTAAAAAAAGACTTAGCTCAAATGGAAAGAGCTATTGCTAATTTTATGATTGATCATCATGTAATAAAAAATGATTATGAAGAAATAAGTGTGCCATATTTAGTTAAGGACGATATTATGTTTGGTACAGGTCAGTTACCAAAATTTGCAGATGATCAGTTTAAAACAGAGGATGGTTTTTGGTTGATACCAACTGCTGAAGTCCCTTTAACAAACCTCGTTAGAGATGAAAACCTTAAAGATAATAATTTACCTTTACGTTTTGTTTCCTATACACAATGTTTTAGAAAAGAAGCCGGTGCTGCTGGAAAAGATACAAGGGGATTGATTAGGCTTCATCAATTTCCAAAAGTTGAACTTGTTAGTATTGTTAAACCAGAAAATTCCTTAGATGAATTAGAAAGACTTCTTGCTTGTGCTGAGGGTATTTTAAAAGAACTAGAATTACCATATAGAACAGTTCTTTTATCAACCGGTGATATGGGTTTTTCTGCTGTTAAAACTTATGATCTTGAAGTTTGGTTACCTGGTCAAAAACTTTTTAGAGAAATTTCATCATGTTCATTGTGTGGAGATTTTCAATCAATAAGGATGAATACAAGGTATAAAGATCAAAAAACTGGCAAAAAAGTCTTTCCACACACTCTAAATGGCTCTGGATTGGCTGTTGGAAGGACTTTAGTTGCAATTTTAGAAAATTATTATGAAGGCTCTGGTGTAGTTAATATTCCAAAAGTTTTACAACCTTACATGAATGACTCTAAGAAAATTAAATTAGAAAATACTTAAATTCAAAATGTTAATTAAGTTTGATATTTCGATAAAATTTACATATTAATTTATAACTCAACAACAAGGATAAGTTATGCAAGAAGTTTTATTTCAAATAATGCCATTAATTTTAATCTTTTTCGTTTTTTATTTTTTGATAATTAGGCCTCAACAAAATAAAGTTAAAGAGCATACCGCAATGGTTAATGCAGTAAAAAAAGGTGATGAAGTTGTAACTCAAGGTGGTTTAATAGGAAAAATTTCAAAAGTTTCTGATGACGAGGTTACAATTGATTTTGGTGATAATGTAAATATTAGAGCTGTTAAATCAACATTAGCTCATGTGAAATCTTAATATGCTATGATATATTTTTCTAATTCTAAGAAAATATTTTTACTGACATTATGTATTATAGGTTTTTTCCTAGCCCTACCTAATTTTTCTAAAGTTAATGTTCCTTTTTTTCCAAAGCAAACAATTAATCTTGGTTTAGATTTAAGGGGAGGGTCATACCTTCTTTTGGAGGTAGATACAAATTCAATAAAAAACGACAGATCGCAATCACTCTTAGAGGATCTTAGATCAACTTTTCGACAAAATAAAATTAAATATTCTGGTTTAAAAACCAACAATAATGGAGTTCAGGTAACAATTAGGGATGAGCTTAAAATTAATGAGGCTAAAAAATTAGTTCAAGAATTTAATATTTCATCATCAAATTTATTTTCAAATACCAATAATGATGAGTTTTCAATTAATGTTAGTGATAATTTTTTCTTATTAGAATTAAATGAGAATTCATTAAGAGAAAAATATAGATCTGCTGTATCTCAATCAATAGAAATTATTAGAAGAAGAATTGATGGTCTTGGCGTCACAGAACCATCTATTCAAAGGCAAGGAAATAATAGAATTTTATTAGAAGTTCCTGGGATGGATGATCCTCAGAGATTAAAGGACTTACTTGGTCAAACTGCTAAATTAAATTTCAGAATGGTTGATACATCTATTAGCGTGAACGAAGCAAGACAAACTAGAGTTCCTAGTAGATCAGAAATTATAAGTGACACAAATGGATTTGAGTATCTTGTTATGAAAAAAGTATTAGTATCAGGCGAAAGACTTGTAGATGCACAAGCAAGTTTTGATCAGGCAACTAATGCTCCAATAGTTAACTTTAGATTTGATACACTCGGAGGAAAGTATTTTGC
>Ga0163111_10001427_pt1 | contig 14763 bp, 11 predicted proteins | sample CRUFie1St18metaG_FD_109645 | JGI IMG/M metagenome (GOLD analysis project Ga0163111, IMG submission 109645) | Marine microbial communities from the Costa Rica Dome - CRUD Field 142mm St18 metaG | ecosystem: Environmental > Aquatic > Marine > Oceanic > Photic zone | place: Costa Rica: the Eastern...
AATTTTGCTGTAAATTTTACCCAGTTACACCAAGTATTGATTGCTGTAATGGCTAAAGAATTTTTAATAATTACTAATGGAATAAAAAGACAAGTTATTACTACCATCATTATATACATTTGCGTAATAAAAATAATTGAAAGAAAATACTGTATTAATAATCTCATAATCGCTCATTCTTATTTTTTTGTACTGCTATAATCACTAGAAATAATAACTTATTTATCTTTATTTTGCCATTACTTTATCATTAAATGGGGTGATGTTATTTGTTTTTTTATGTTATATTTAACTTTATATTACAAATTTGGAAGTGGGTGTAAATTTTGTGGAGATGTAAATGAACGTCACTTGCCCAAATTGTAAAGAAATTTATTCGATACAAATCGATCTTTTTCGAGAGAAAAATCAGCAATTAGAATGTGTTAATTGTGGTCACCAATGGGACCAAAACTTGTCAAACAAAGAAATTCAAAAAGCAGAAAAGCTTCACGATTTATTATCGGCAAGAGTTGATAGAAGTCTTACTAGTAAGCAAGTTTCTAAAATCTTAAAAGAAGAAGCGGAGTTCAATAAAAAATATAAAAAAGTATTAATAAATCAAACTATAGATAAAAAAAATAGCCTTAATAGTGAGGTTAAAGATCAGGAATTATCTCTTTTAGAAATGTTAAAGAGTAAGGAATTTTGGATTGGTTTTAGCATTTCTTTAGTTTCTGGCATTGTTGTATCGTTGGTTTATCTTTATGCGGATTCCATAATTGAGAATTTTCCATACCTGAAAAATTATATTGATCGGTTGGTTGAGTTTGTGAATTTTAATAAAAATTGGATCGGAATGCAAAAAAAGCAGCTTATTAATTCTATTAAGGTTTTAGTTTTTTAAAATATTTCTATTAAATGGGGTATTTCATAATTTAGATAAAGGTATATTATATAGTGTATCACATTTTTAGGAGTGCACATGTCCATTAATGCTTTTGGTCATCTCTTTAGAGTCACCACTTGGGGGGAGAGCCATGGAGATGCAATAGGGGCGACTATAGATGGTTGCCCTTCTAATATATCACTCGATGCTGAGGATCTTCAGGTTTGGTTGGATAAAAGAAAGCCAGGTACCAGTAAATATACGACGCAACGCAGAGAAAATGATGAAGTTGAAATTTTATCAGGAGTATTTGATGGCAAGACTACTGGAACGCCAATCCAATTACTAATAAAAAATGTGGATCAGCGTTCAAAGGATTATAGTGATATTAAAGAAAAGTTTCGTCCAGGGCACGCAGACATAACTTATTACCTAAAATATGGAAATAGAGATTACAGAGGTGGTGGAAGATCGTCGGCAAGGGAGACTGCAGCTCGAGTCGCTGCTGGTGGCGTTGCAAGAGCTGCACTTAAGATGTTGTTACCAGATTTAAAAATTACTGGTTATATGTTGCAAATGGGAAAACATAGGATTGATAGGGATAGCATAGATTTGGGGGTAATAGAAAAAAACCCATTTTGGGCTCCAAGTCAATCGGGAGCTAAAAAATTTGCATCTTACCTTGATGAATTAAGAAAATCAGGCAATTCTGTAGGAGCTATAATAGAAATTACAGCCTCGGGAGTCCCAGCTGGTTTAGGTGCTCCTATCTATGCAAAACTCGATACTGATATCGCGGCGGGAATGATGTCTATCAATGCTGTGAAAGGCGTTGAAATTGGGGAAGGAATGTCAGCGGCAATGCTGACAGGATCTGCGAATGCAGATGAGATTATACTTGGAAACTATGGCTTAGAATATAAAACCAATAATGCTGGAGGAATACTGGGAGGTATTTCGAATGGAGCAGACATAGTATGTAGGTTCGCAGTCAAGCCAACTTCGTCAATATTAACCAGTCGCCAAACTATAACCAAATCAGGAGATAGTACTGAGATAGTGACTAAAGGAAGGCATGACCCTTGTGTGGGTATAAGAGCAGTGCCGGTTGGAGAAGCGATGCTCGCTTGTATTCTGTTAGATCACTTTTTGTTGCATCGTGGTCAGCAAGGTAAAAACCATGGATCTATTGGGTAAATGTTCGAAAAGCTATCGACTTAATGCTATGCTGATATAGATTAAATTTTAAATTTGTATTATTTTTTTAAAAAAAAATTAATATATACAAATAAAAGAATCTTATTTCGGTTCTCTACATTCCTATGTTTTGCAATTAGGTATGTTCGTACCGAGTTGAATCTAAACGGATAGAATATATGGCCAAGCCCAATGATAAATTAAAAAAAATAAGTGCCACAAGGGTAAAAAAAGCGCCTAAAATTAGAAAAAAAATATTAACCCAAACCAGAAGTAAAAAATCCAAAAGAAAACCCAGCGGTAAATTCAAGCAATTCTGTGTGAAAATTTTGAGATGGTGTACTTGGTTATTTTGGTTTGCTTTCTCTAGAGCATTTGTTTTACTCTCTATAATTTTAATAGGTTTTGTAATATTTGAATATTCTCGAATTGGACCATTAAATAGCTTGATCGATGCGAGAAGCGCTGGTTCAGTAACATTGTTGGACAAACATGGCCAAATTTTTGCATGGCGTGGAAATCAATTTGGAGGTGTTGTAACTGCTGATGAGGTTTCGCCGCATTTGAAAAATGCAGTTGTTGCTGTTGAAGATCGAAGATTTTACAAACATTTTGGCATTAGTCCCAGAGGCATAGCTAGTGCAATCAGGATTAATGTTCGTGAAGGCCGGAGCCCTTTAAAGGGGCATGGTGGCTCAACTATAACTCAACAAGTCGCTAAGATCTTATGTTTGGGAGCAAGTTATGAAAAGTCTAATTTCTCTTCAGAAGCTGACTTTGAAAAAGCATGTAGAAGAAACACTATTTTTAGGAAGCTAAGGGAAATTCCGTTTTCAATAGCTATGGAATTAAAGTTTACTAAAGATCAAATTCTAATGATTTATTTAAATAGGGTTTATTTGGGTGCTGGAAATCAGGGGTTTGAAGCTGCTTCAATTCGATATTTTGATAAATCTTCAAAGTATTTGAATCCGGCTGAATCTGCTATGCTTGCAGGTTTACTTGTTGCGCCTTCTTATTATGCACCAACACGAAATTTAAAAAGGGCTCAAGAGCGAGCGGCGGTTGTTTTAGACTTAATGCAAAAAGAGAATTACTTGCCGGAAGAAAAAGTGTTTTCTTCAAAGAAATACCCGGCAAAATTATCACCAAAAGCAAGAGAACAATTTGGTGGTCATTTTGCTGACTGGGTTACAAAAAGTAGCCCTTCATTTCTTACGCAAAAAGCTAATGCAGATATTGTTGTACGAACCACTTTTGATACAAAAATACAAAATATTGCTGAAAAAGTTTTAAAAGATATTTTTGAAAAAGAGGTTTCAAAAGAATCGGAAGCTCAGGCTTCGGTTGTTGTAATGTCATCGGATGGAGCAGTGCGTGCGATGATTGGTGGCCGTGACACAGAAGTTAGCGGTCAATTCAATAGAGCGACTCAAGCAATGCGACAAACTGGTAGTTTATTTAAGCCGTTTGTTTATGCTGCAGCTTTGGAGCAAGGATATAAATATAATAGCAAAGCTATTGATGAAGAAATTACAATTGATGTTCCCTACTCAGGCCTATGGACTCCAAAAAATTATACAAATGAATTTTATGGAAAAATGACAATAAATGAAGCGCTCGCTAAATCAATTAATACTATAGCTGTAAAAACAGCACTTTTGGTTGGATTAGATTCTGTTAAAAAAATTGCAAATGATTTTGGAATTTCTGGAGAATTAGCACCAGGACCAGCATTGGCTTTAGGAGCTTCTGAATCATCTCTATTGGAGATGACTGGAGCATATGCAGGAATTTTAAGTGGTGGGCTTCAAGTAAAGCCTTACGGGCTGGAAGAAATAACAATAGTCGGAGAAGGCAATCCTATCCTTGGCAGAAACGGTGGGGTAGGTGAAAGAGTAATGCAATGGGAAAATGCGAGACAATTAATATATATGATGAATAATGTAATTGAGAGTGGTTCAGGAAGAAGAGCTAAAATAAGGTATCGTGAAGCTGGTGGAAAGACTGGAACGACTCAAGCAATGAGAGATGCTTGGTTTGTTGGGTTCACAGCAGATTATGTTGTTGGAGTCTGGATGGGTTATGATGATAACTCTCCTTTAAAAGGAGTCACGGGGGGAGGATTGCCAGCTCAGATATGGCAAAATATTATGACAGAAATTAGCAAGGATTTACCTGCTAGACCATTGCCAATGATTAACCCGCGGTCATTAAATTCGGGGTTTGTTACAGAAACTCCACGAGATATAAATGCATCAGGTCTATTCAAAAAAAATGATGGCAAGAAAAAGACTAATAATTTTTTTAAATCATTGTTTGGTCGCCCTGAAAATTGATAGTTAAATCTTATATTTATCTTTATCTTGTTAAGATTTGATCAAGTATATATGTTTAAGCCATGAGTACTTTAATTTTAAATCATAAAGACTTTTTGAATCATATTGAACCAATTGGTCATCCCGAACAAGTTGACCGTATGTCTAATATCCTGAAAAGGCTCAGGATTGATGAGTTTAAAGATCTGATCTGGAAAGAAGCGCCAATTGCAACTAAGCAAGACCTTCTACTTGGCCATACCAAAAAATATATAGATTATATTGAAAATATACAAACTGATGGCATTACAACACAACTTGATGGTGATACGTATTTTGGTGAAGGAACATTAGATGCAGCAAAACGAGCAGTCGGAGCGAATATTTCTGCGGTTAATGCTGTAATGTCAGGAGAGTTTAGCAATGTTTTTTGTGTGGTTCGGCCTCCCGGTCATCATGCTGAAAGTGGAAAAGCTATGGGGTTTTGTATTTTTGGTAGCGTTGCTATAGCTGCAAAATTTGCGATTAAAAATTATAAATTGAAAAGGGTGGCAATTGTTGACTTCGACGTTCATCATGGAAATGGAACACAAGAGATTTTGTGGGACAATCCAAATATTTTGTTTGTGTCCACTCATCAAATGCCTTTGTGGCCAGGATCAGGAAATAAAGAGGAAACTGGTGTAAATAATAATATTTTAAATATTCCCATTACGGCTAATACAGATGGTGTCATTTTTAGAAAAAAATTTGATGAAATAGTTTTGCCTCAATTGGATGCCTATAGACCAGAGCTTTTGATAGTTTCTGCAGGTTTTGACGCTCATTACAAAGATCCATTAGCTAATATTGAACTAAGAACTGAAGATTATGCGTGGATTACTAGTAAGCTTTGCGATATTGCAGATAGATACGCTGATGGTCGAATAATTTCGTCACTTGAAGGTGGGTATGATTTAACTGCTTTGGCAGATTCCGTAGCTATCCACGTAAAAGTATTAATGGAGAGAGGTAAATGATTTCAAAAGAAATTTCAAAGTTGTCATTTGAACAAGCAATGAGTGAATTAGAAGATGTCGTGGCTAAGCTTGAAAATGGGCAAGTGCCATTGGAAGATTCCATTAAACTTTATGAAATTGGCAATGATTTAAAAAAGCATTGTGAGAAAAAGCTTAAAGAAGCTGAGGAGAAAGTTTCGCAAATTACTTTCTCTAGTGATGGAAGTGTTTCGGGAGAGAAGCCTATCGAGAATCTTTGATGTTTGAAAAAAGATTACAGGATTGTAAGAGTAAGGTCGAAGCTAGGTTACGGGACAGATTTTCAACTTTTGAAGATAACCCTCTTAAAGAGGCTATAGCATACGCTGTGTTAAATGGTGGTAAAAGATTACGTGCATTTCTTGTATTGGAGTCTTCAAGCATATTTGATATTGACCCCGTTTCTGCTGAGTTCGTTGCTGCTTCGGTAGAATGCTTGCATGCTTATTCGTTGGTTCATGATGATTTGCCAGCGATGGACGATGACAGTTTACGGCGAGGATTACCAACGGTACATATGAAGTGGGATGAAGCAACAGCAATTCTGGTTGGTGATGCATTGCAATCTTTATCATTTGAATTTCTTTCAAATGAAGGTTTATCGATTGATTCAACTATTAAATTGAGGTTAATAAATACTCTAGCCCAGGCATCCGGAATGACTGGGATGGTTTTGGGTCAGATGCAGGACATTAATTTGGGGCAAACCGATTATAATATTGGTATTGACGAAATTATTGATATGCAAAAAAATAAAACAGGTAAGTTGATCCAATGGTCTGCAAAATCAGGCGCGATTATAGCACAAGAGAATGATCATGCATTAGACATTTATTCCAATTCTTTAGGGCTAGCATTCCAAATTACTGATGATATTTTAGATATTGAAGGGTCTGCTGCGGATTTAGGTAAAACACCAGGTAAGGATTTAATTACTGGTAAAGCAACATTTGTAGCCTTAATGGGGTTGGATCAAGCGAAATGTGAGGTTAAGAGGTTAATATCAGAAGCCTGCGATTCATTAGAAGAATATGGTGAAAGAGCTGATGGTTTGCGAGAGTTAGCTATATTTGTAGGTTCTCGAAAGAAATAGAAGGTATATATACCCGTGACAACGATGAAATCAAAAACTCCATTGCTTGATAGAGTCAGGGTTCCTTCTGATCTACGCAGTTTTTCTGATGATGAATTAGCTATGTTATCAGACGAGCTCAGACAAGAAACCATTAAAACGGTTTCCTTAACAGGAGGACATTTAGGTGCAGGCCTTGGTGTTGTAGAGCTTACAGTGGCTCTTCATGCAGTTTTTGATACTCCAAAGGATAAAATTATTTGGGATGTAGGACATCAGTCCTATCCACATAAAATATTGACAAATCGCCGAGAGCAAATGAAAACGTTGAGGCAAAAAAATGGTTTATCTGGTTTTACAAAACGAAGTGAGAGTAAGTATGATCCATTTGGAGCAGCACATAGTTCAACTTCAATTTCAGCAGCATTAGGTTTTACGGTAGCAAGGGACTTGGGTGGTAATACAGAAGCTGGAATAGGTATTTCAGTAGCAGTGATTGGAGACGGGGCATTATCTGCTGGAATGGCTTACGAGGCGTTAAATAACGCGGGACATCTGCGGAGAAAAATGATTGTCATTTTGAATGATAATGAGATGTCAATAGCACCACCAGTTGGGGCAATGTCTAACTATTTAAGTAGGTTATATTCAGGAGCGCCCTTTCAAGAGTTAAAAGCAGCCGCCAAAGGCGCTGTTAGCTTGTTGCCAACGCCCTTCCAAGAAGGGGCGCGAAGAGCAAAAGAAGTATTAAAGACAATTACTGTAGGTGGTACATTGTTTGAAGAGTTGGGTTTTTCTTATATTGGACCAATTGATGGGCATGATGTTGAGCAATTACTATCTATTTTAAGAACTGTGAAAGAACGCCTAGATGGGCCTATTCTTATTCACGTAATTACTAAAAAAGGAAAGGGATATGAACCTGCTGAAACGTCAAGTGACAAATATCATGGAGTAGGTAGGTTCGATATAAATTCTGGGAAAATTAAAAAATCAGTTCAGAATGCTCCATCTTATACAAGTATTTTTTCTCAAGCGCTTATTAGAGAAGCCAGTCTTGATGAAAAAATAGTTGCTATCACTGCTGCTATGCCGGATGGTACTGGACTAGACAAATTTGCCGAGAAATATGAAGGTCGTTCATTTGATGTAGGAATTGCTGAGCAACATGGTGTAACGTTTGCAGCGGGTCTAGCCGCTGGTGGTATGAAACCTTTTTGTGCAATATATTCAACTTTTTTACAAAGGGCTTATGATCAGGTTGTTCATGACGTGGCTTTGCAAAATCTGCCTGTTCGCTTTGCAATTGATAGGGCGGGGTTAGTTGGAGCAGATGGCGCCACGCATGCTGGAAGCTTTGATATAGCTTATCTCGCAAATTTACCCAATTTTGTTGTAATGGCTGCAGCTGATGAAGCAGAGCTTGTTCATATGGTGGCAACCGCCAGGTCTATCGATGACAGCCCAAGTGCTTTTAGGTTCCCAAGGGGTGCTGGAGAAGGGGTGGAGATACCTGATTATGGAACTCCTTTAGAAATTGGTAAGGCAAGGATTATAAGTAGTGGATCAGGAGTTGCTATTTTGTCATTTGGCGCAAGGTTAAGTCAAGCTATTGAAGCTAAAGAAAATTTAAAAGCTAAAGGTATTAATCCAACAATTGTTGATGCAAGATTCGCAAAACCGTTAGATAAAGAGTTAATCTTAGACTTGGTAAAAAATCACGAATCTTTAATTACTATTGAAGAAGGTGCCGTTGGTGGGTTTGGTAGCCATGTCGCTCAGTTTCTTTCAGATGAAGGTTGTTTTGATAAAGGTCTAAAATTTAGATCAATGTGCCTACCAGATGAGTTTATAGATCAGGGTGACCCTTCAGAAATGTATACAAGGGCGAAACTGAATTCAGTTGATATTGAAGAAAAAGTATTGTCTTTGTTAGATGTAGGTCTTCTAAAATATAATAAAAGTTAAGTTCTTTATTTAAGTGTCCCCAAGAAATCCGCCTGATTGTCTTTTCCAAAAGTTAGCATATAGCCCATCGCGTTCCAGTAGTTCAGTATGGGTCCCATCTTCTTCTACTCTACCATTCTCCATGACTATTATTCGATCCATCCTAGAAATAGTACTCAATCTATGTGCTATTGCAATTACTGTTTTCCCTTTCATCAATTCGTCTAGTGCTTTTTGGATTGCCTCTTCTGCTTCACTATCAAGTGCAGAAGTTGCTTCATCCATAACGAGCACTGGTGCATCCTTCAAGATGGCTCGGGCCAAAGCAATTCGTTGCCTCTGTCCACCTGATAATTTGACACCACGTTCACCAAGGAAAGCATTCAAACCTTTTCTTTTCTGGAGGTCCTGTAAGTCATCTATGAAATCTTTGGCTTGTGCTTTGCTTATAGCTGATTGAAGCTCTTCCTCTGACGCATTTGGATTGCCATATAATATGTTATCCTTGGCAGACCTATTGAACATCGAAGTTTCTTGTCTAACCATTGAAATTTGTTCTCGCAGGCTATCTTGGGTAACGTTTCTTATATCATTACCGTCTAATAAAATTTCACCTTTTTCGATGTCATAAAATCTTAGAAGGAGAGCTAGAGCAGTGGTTTTCCCAGCGCCTGATCTTCCAACTAAACCAATTTTTTGTCCAGGTTGTATTTTAAGAGTAAAATCATTTAAGCCTCCACCTAGATCATTTCCATAGTTAAAGGTTACATTTCTAAAACTTATGCTTCCGTTAACAGTGGTTAAAACTCTGCCATCATCTTTATCAGTTAAATCATGGCTTGGAGATAAGGTGTTCATTCCATCTTCGATCTCGCCAAGATGTGAAAATACGTTCATTGCAATAAAGCTAATCCAGCCAGACATCTGAGCAATTCGTGTGCTTAAAAGGCCTGCGATGACAATGTCTCCAGGGGTGGCTATACTTCGTTGCCATAGTAATAGGCTTCCTCCTATGAGTAAAATAGGTAGTAATCCCGCCAAAGTCATTATTGCCCCTCGAAAGGATACGTATAGTTTGGCAAAATCTATAGATTTTTTTCTGAAGTCCTGAAGTGCAACTTCAGCATGATTCTCTTCAGTTTGCGAATGCACAAAAAGTTTGACTGTGGCCATGTTAGTAAGAGTGTCTACCACCTGGCCTGTAACAGCTGCTCGCGCTGCTGCCCTATTTTTTGACCGCAATCTAATCCTGGGAAGAAACCATTTTACCAGTAATGAAAATCCAAAAATCCATATTAAGAGAATTAAGGTCAGCCAAAAACTGACTCCACCCAGTATAAAGGCGGACGCGACTAAAGTTGCTGCGGCAAAAGAAAAAGCGTTGGTGATTTCATTGAAAGTTTCAGATATCGATGTGGCGGTCTGCACTTGCTTTTGTGCCAACCTACCGGCAAAATCGTCATCAAAAAACTTAATAGATTGCCCAAGTGTGTGACGGTGAAGCCTGGAAAAAGTTAAAGGAAACAGATTTGGGACCATGGCGATACCATTCATTGCAGCACTAAAAGTCATCAAAGCGGGTCTCAAAATCACAAAAAACAGGGAAATAGCAATTAACACAAATAAATTATTTTTTATAAATAATACAGGTTCATCATTTATTGCTGTATCGATAACCCATCCAATAAATATTGCACCAAATGCCTCAGCTATACCTACAGAAAAACTAGCGAGAGCAGCAAAAAAGATCGTTTTTTTCGCTCCATTTATAGTCCAGAGAATAAAAGGTAAAAATAATTTTGGGGGAGAACCTGAAGCGGTTGCAAATGGATTAATCATTTTTGAAAAGAAATTCATCTCGGCTCGTCTGTTCCAATAAAACCACCAGACTGCCTGTTCCAGAAGGAATGGTAAAGTCCATTTTTTCTTAACAATTCATCATGGGAGCCTTGTTCGGTAACCTTTCCATTATCAAGAACTACAATTCGATCCATTTTTGCTATAGTTGACAATCTATGGGCAATAGCGATAACAGTTTTTCCATCCATTAACTTGTATAATGTATCCTGGATGGTCGACTCTACTTCACTATCAAGGGCGGATGTAGCCTCATCTAAAATTAGGATTGGCGCATTTTTAAGTATTACTCTTGCAATAGAAATTCTTTGCCGTTGACCGCCAGATAATTTCACACCCCGTTCGCCAACTTGTGCTGCCAAACCTGATCTTCCTTCTGTATCTCTTAAGCTAGGTATGAATTCCCAAGCTTCAGCTTGTTTTGCTGCAGATATTACTTCTTTATCAGATGCAGAAGGCTTGCCATACAGTATGTTATCTCTAAGTGATCGGTGAAGTAGAGAGCTATCTTGTGTCACCATCCCAATATTTGCTCTTAATGAGTTTTGGGTCACATCTTTAATATTTTGACTATCGATACTTATTTTCCCCGTCTCTGCTTCATGAAATCGTAGTATCAGGTTAACTAAGCTTGATTTTCCAGCTCCAGAACGGCCTACAATACCAACTTTTTCACCGCCTTTTATATGTAGGTTGATTCCATTTAGCCCACCTTTGTCTTGTCCATAATGATGCCATAAATCTTCAATCTCTATTGACCCATTTTTGATATTTAACTGAGGAGCATTTTCTTTATCTTTTAATTCAATCTTTTGCGCAATTGTTGTCATACCCTCTGCTATAACACCTAGTTCTTGGAAAAGGTTGGAAAAAGCCCACATTAGCCAGTCGCTCATTCCGGTTAAGCGTAAAGCAAGTGCACTTGTAGCTGCTACTGCACCAATTGATGTAAGGCCAATGGTCCAAAGATAAATTGACCAACCTACAACACTAAATAAAAGAGCACCATTGATCAAGTTTATAGCTAGAGCCATCCAGCTATAAAGACGCATCTCTGCAAAGAATTTTTGGCGTGTATGTTCAATTGCTTCTTTAGCATAATTTTCTTCCCTATCATGGTGGGCGAATAACTTTACAGACTGAATATTTGTATAGCTATCAACTACTCTTCCAGTTATCGCACTTCTTGCATCAGAGGATATTTTTGATGCTCTTCCAACCTTTGGGATGAAAATAAATGATAGAACTAAATATGCTAGTAACCATATTAGCAGAGGTATTGTTAATCTCAGGTCAACATCAGCCAACAAAATTATTGCTGCAAGTATGTAAACAACAGAGTAAGTTAGGGCATCAAAAAATTGGAAGATAACCGCTCCAATAGCTGGTGGAGTTTGCATTAACCTATTAGCTATGCGACCTGCAAAATCATTTTGAAACCAGCCAACAGATTGTCTTAAGACATGGCGATGCGCGCGCCAGCGTACCATTGAACCAACGTTTGGAATTATGGTTTGATTCATCAATATACGATCAATCATATTCAACAAAGGATTAAAAATAACAATGAAGATAGCTACTGAAATTAGCTCATATGAATGTGTTTGAAAAAAAACAGTCCGATCTGTGTTTGCCATCAGATTAATTAAATGACCAGAATAAAATATCAGGGAAATTTCGATGGCTGATACAATAACTGAAAAGAATAAAGCCGTTATAAGTATTCTTTTAAAGTTCTTCAAATAGTTCCAGATAAAAGGTACCAAACTGCTAGGAGGGACACCGTTGTCTTCATAATCACAATATGGGTTGATTAGGTTTTCAAACCAGTTGAACATTTAAAACTCTTTTTTTCCCTTGCTAATTAAAGTTACACCATTTTTTCATTTGGTGAATTTCTGATGTTAGAAATGATTAACCAAAGTGTCGATATTAAAAAAAACTTTTTCTGTTAATTATTGCATTAAAAGCATCTCATATTTAGATAGTGTAAATTTGGATTTTATCCATTTCTGTTCTAACTGTCCCAATTTTTCCCCAATTTCTTTACCCTGATATTTCGGATTTAGATCGGAAGCAGTTATAGGAAATAAATGTTCATTTATTGATAGAATATCATCTATATGAGACTTCTCGATATTTAATATTCCAAAACAGTGTTGCAGTAAGTAATAGATTAATCCAACCTCGCTGCCATTATAATATGAAAATTCATGAATAGGCGTGTTGCAGTAAATAGCTATGTTTAATTTTTTAATTAATTGTCGTTCTTTTTTTGTAAGCAAAAGTTTATTATTTTGGTTATTTTGTTGAAGACTGAGTAATCGACCAATCCAATTAACTTTTACTTTAAATTTTTTTTCAAGTTTTATGTAGTTTGAAAATGGCTCGATGGAGTAGGATTCCAATATTTGATTTAAGACATTTATTTTTGCCATATTTCCTATGGCAGAAATTGGGTTGGGTGCGCTTAATAATTTTTTTACCTCAGCTGTTATGCGTTCTTTGGATAAAGTATTTATTTGTTCATGATGCGTTTTACATGCTTTTAGAGCATTAGAATCCATATATTTATTTTTGTCACCATAAAGTGCGTAGAAACGAAAAAATCTTAATATTCTTAAATGATCTTCAAGTATACGTTTGTTTGGATCTCCAATAAATTTGATAATACCATCTTTTAAATCACCAAAAGCATTCAATGGATCTATTATTTCTCCATGAACAGTACAATAAAGCGCATTTATTGTTAAATCTCTACGTGATGCGTCTAATGCAAGACTATCAACGAATTTAACCTTAGCATGTCTTCCAAAACTTTTTTCATCTGTTCTGAAAGTTGTAATTTGATATGTCTTTTCATCTAGAATTATTGTTAGAGTTCCGTGTTTTATACCCGTTGGAATGAATTTAACGTTATTTTTTTTACAGATTTTTATAATTTCTTCTGGATGAGCGGCTGTAGCGATATCGAAGTCACTTACTGGCTCTTTAAGAATGCTATTTCGCACACAGCCACCGACGAACAATATGTCGTATCCGCTGTCTTCAAATATCTTGCTCAAATATTGAATTGAGGGATGGTTCAGCCAGTTACAATCTAATATTTTTTTTCGCATAAGTCAGCCAAGTTTTTTAAAATTCGAGCCGTTGCACCCCATATATAGTAAGGACCGTATGGGATACTATAAAAATATCTTTTTTGATTTCTCCATTTTACTGACTCAATTCGAAAGTTATGAGAGTGTAACAAATATGATAATGGAACTTCAAAAATTTCAGAGACTTCAGCCGTTTGCATTTTAGTTGAAAATCCTTTGTCTATTTTGGCAAGAAAAGGAGTTATTTGGTACCCAGTTATTGTATTATGTTTTGAAAGTTTTCCCAATATTTCAACATGCTCAGAGCTAATGCCAATCTCTTCTTTTGTTTCTCTTAGTGCCGTGGCGACTAATGATTCATCATTTTTTTCTGACTTGCCACCTGGGAAAGAAATTTGACCGGGATGTTGTTTTAGGGAGTTTGATCGTTTTGTTAGTATTACGTGTAACCTATTTTTTCTTTCAACTATTGGAATTAGAACCGCAGCCTCTATAAGATTGTTTTCTTCTATAACTTTGGTAGCCATCAAGTCGTTATCGGAGGTAGATTTATCGTATGTTGTCGATAAACGTTTTGAAATATTGATCAAGTCAATCATTATTTTTTCGCATCAAAACCCAACTCATTAGGATTCATCTTATACTGCTTTCCACAAAACTGGCAATCGGCAGTAACGATGCCTTCTTTTGTTGTCATTTTTTCAATATCTTTAGCCGAATACATAGACATGGTGCTTTGTACCTTTCTAGGACTACAAGTGCATCCAAACTCTATTGACCTTGTTTCAAAAATTCGTGGTTTTTCGTCGTTGAACAATTTAATTAGTAAATTCTTTTGATTTGAATCTAATCCGATCAACTCCAATTCATCAATCGTATCTAAGTAAAAATTTATTCTGTTCCAATCTTCACTCTCATCATCGTTTAGAAGGTCACCTGAAGAAAGTAATGAGCCTGGATTATTGGTTTCTTTGTATGGGTTTTTATTTTTTGGCATTTTTTGTATAACAATCCCACCTGCCTTCCATGTATTTTTCCCACGTGCTGTGCTTAATTTTCCTACAGCAATTGCAAAGCGAGTTGGTAACTGCTCTGATTGAGCGAAATATGTTTCAGCACATTTATGTAATGAACCGCCAGTTAAAGGAGTGATGCCTTGATAGGGATCTGTATTAGGACCTTGATCTATTAAGATCGCGAAGTAACCTTTTCCCAGCTGGTTGAAGGGTATTTTTTCATCCTCAATTAGTTTATTTTTATCAAAGCTTGCAAATGCTCTGATTTTTCCAGAACCATTTTTTTTGTTAGGTGCGAAGTAGTCCGTAGCAATAAGTTTTATTGGCCCATCACCTCTGATTTGTAATGA
>Ga0163111_10001428_pt1 | contig 14762 bp, 14 predicted proteins | sample CRUFie1St18metaG_FD_109645 | JGI IMG/M metagenome (GOLD analysis project Ga0163111, IMG submission 109645) | Marine microbial communities from the Costa Rica Dome - CRUD Field 142mm St18 metaG | ecosystem: Environmental > Aquatic > Marine > Oceanic > Photic zone | place: Costa Rica: the Eastern...
AACAAATCACACGCTAATGACACAGTTCTCAGGATAGGCTCCCACCACTTGCACCAGTTTCACCGATTTGTACTACTGTGTTAGTTTCACCTATCTCTATAGGTACTTTACCTTTTTGTTTTTTGGCAATTTCTTTACCCTCATGTAGTTGCTCTATAACGTCAAGTGATGCTGCTCCTTCAAAGCTGATATCAAGAGCATCAAAGTTACTATAGATTATATCCATATCACCATCCTGTATTTTATTTAAGTTTTTCATTATTTCCTCGTTTGTTTTATTTGTTATTTAGTTATGTTTTTTGGTTAGTTTGGTAATTCTAGGGGGGTGTGCTACAAGGACACCCCCCTGGGCTATAAACCAACCCAAGGCGCACTCCGTGCAGGAATGACATATGTTTTAAGAGCGGGAGATCACCCTCCCGCCCCACGGATATAATCCGCTCCTAAAAACCAAACAAGCGTCATTACTTCCCGTAAGGCAAAACTCTCACTAGGGTGAGGATATTAAATGAGCATTATTGCAAGTACGGCTGTTGATAAATTTAGCTACGTCAGATTTTTTATAGCGCACCCTGCTACCTATTTTTATATATGGTAAGTTATAGCGTTTAGTGGCTCTCCATACATTTAGCGTTTCTGCACCTACACCAAGTATCTCTGCAACCTTGTGTGGTGTTAATAATTTTTTATCTTGTTCGTTACCCATTGTTTACCCTAATTAATTGTTATTAAGGCAACTCTGCACAAATAGGATTCAGTAAGCAAATAATCTGGGAAGTATAAAATCTGTTAAATTTAGCCGATTCTATACTTCTAAATTTTTATATGGGTCTGGGTCAGCAGTTTTTACTGCACTAGCAACATTTTGAGATGTAATATTGCTATCAATTTGTTTTATTAAATCAGTCAGCACTTCTAAAGTCTGGGAATGATACTCACCTGATTCTTTATAGTATTTGCCTAATGTAAAATTCTTAGCAGGCCAAATTATTCTTATTGAGGATACCCAAAACTTTAGCACCTGAGTTTTTATACTAGTTTTTTCTTTTCCATAACTAATAAACCGAGCATTTCTTATCCCCGTTGTTAGCAAGGATATAAAACTTTGCAGTTTATCTAGATTGTACGAATTACTTGAAAATATGGGTGATAGTAATTCTTGTGTCTCATCGTTTTTATTGTCACCCACTAATTGCATCATTGATTGACCAAATTTCATCTCTAATGATACGTTATCTTGAACTTTAGATAGTTTTGATGACAAACTAGTTAGAGCTTTATCTAGGGCCTGAAATTTTTTCTTTTGTTGATCTTTGGTTAACAAATTTGAGTTCTTATCAATAAGATGTTGGTATCTAAACCCATAATAAATTAACTCTGCTCTAAAACTATCAATAATATCTTGCTTAGTGACATCTAGTTTTGAGCAGATACTTTTTATATAATCTTCTGTGTAAATATCAGCAAAAGGCTCGAGTATTTTTGGTACTTTAATTTTCATTACTTTCAGAGCCTAATTCCATAATGAGCTTATTCGCTTTTTCTACAGACTGTCTTACCGGGTCCATAAATAAGCGTGAGTATATTTGTGTGGCTTGGGCAGATTTATGCCCGAGAGATTTACCAATAACTGGCAAACTAGCACCACTAATCGCTTGATAAGAACCCATAGTACGCCTTAAATCATGCATTCTAATATCTTGTATGCCGGCTCTTTGCTTTATTCTGTTCCATGCTTTCTTAGGATCATTATAGTATCCTTCTTTACCAATACCTGGAAAAACCCACGGATTTTTTATGGTATTATTAGGCTTTCTATAAAACAAGAGCTCTACAACATTATGAGACAAAGGTAATACTAAGGGTTCACCATTTTTACTTTCAGGTATACGCCATACCTCATACTCAAAGTCTACTTGCTCCCATCTCATCATTAGCACATTAGTTTTTCGTGCACCTGTAAAAAGCATAACTTTAAAAATATCTCTTGCAGTTGGGTTCTCTTCGCTTTCAATTGCATCTATAAATTTTCTTAGCTCATCTGGTTGCAAAAACCTATCACGGGACTTTTCTTTGTACTTTTTGATGCCGTTGGTGGGATTGTTGCCGTCCCAACCCCACTCAATTATCTTGTTATACATTGCTCTTACACGCTCAAACAATCGGTTTGCCTGGTATAGCCCACTATCTTTATAAATCTGTTCATGGAGTTTTCTAATTTCATTAGTAGTGATTGAAGATATTTTGCGATGAAACCAATGTTTTAAAAAGCGATTTACTTCCTGCTCATCACTTCTCCAGGTTTTTTTATGAGGCCTGCTGTAACGCTGCATATACTCATCAAACATTTCTTTAAATGTAATTTCATGCCTTATCTTTCTTTTATTATCTTGAGGGTTCTTACCCATAACTATATTGGCTTTTTCAACAACAGCCTTTTTTCTTACTTGTTCAATTGATAAATCGGGGAACTTGCCAAGCAACACTCTTTCAGGGCGTCCATTGATTTTTCGATACAAATAAAAACTTTTTGCACCTGAAGATGTCAATTGTAAAACCAATCCACTCTCCTTAAGGTCATAGTAGTAATCCCTTTTACCTGATTCAGGGGCTATTAATTTCTCAATAACAGACTTAGTAAAATTAATTTTAAAGCTACTCATATCACAAACTTGGTGCTACCCTGGTGCTACCTTACGGATTAATTTATGTCAATCCCCATTAATTTACAAAAACAGCACTAAAATAGACAAGCCTATGTTCTATATAAGAATAATAACACTTGTTAGTTCGTATTAATTTGTGGTAATATGCAGTAAAAAGTGGTTTACACCCAGTAGGTCCGGGGTTCGAATCCCTGTCCGCCCACCACTTTTTATTAGTGGCTATGCAAATAATAAAAACATTACCTGAACTTTTTGAATATCGTAATAAAATCAAAGATAAATTAGCTTTTGTACCCACTATGGGTGCATTGCATGATGGCCATCTCAGTCTATGCGATACTGCAGCTAAATACTCCGATAATATAATAGTTAGTATTTTTGTTAATCCTAAACAATTTAGTGCAAATGAGGATTTAGATAAATATCCACACAATATAAATACAGATATCAAAAAGCTAGAAGGCAAAGCTACTGCAATCTTTTTACCAAGTATAGATGATATATATCCTAACGGTTTTGGCACTAGTATCAGCACTCCGCAACTAACTAACAAACTATGTGGTATATCACGCCCTAGTCATTTTGATGGTGTATGTACTGTAGTAGCCAGATTATTTGGCCTTGTAAAACCTACCCATGCCGTATTTGGTAAAAAAGATTATCAACAATTACTTGTTATAAAACGTATAGTTAAGGATCTAAATCTATCTGTACAAATAATAGGCAGCCCGTTAATCCGTGAAGATGATGGCCTAGCAATGTCGTCACGCAATTTATATTTATCTGTTGAACAACGTAAAATAGCACCTTACTTATACAAAGCTTTACAACAGGCTAGGCAAGAAATTATAGCAGGCAGTAATATACCTGATGTTTTAGAGGCTAAAAAGAAACAACTTATAGAAAAAGGCTTTGATAAAGTTGACTATCTAGAGCTAATGGACAGCAATTTGAACACTATAAATAATTACCAAAATCAAGAGGCACGATTATTTATTGCTGCGTTTATTGGTAAAACCAGACTAATAGATAACTTAGAGCTTGTTGAAAAACCTAACCTATAACTATAATGGCAGGTTATCATGCTTTTTCCACGGCCTATCTTCATCCTTATTAGCAAGCATTTTTAATGCATTACAAATACGATATCTAGTATTTTGCGGACGAATAACATCATCAACATAGCCTCTACTAGCTGCTACAAATGGGTTAGCTATTTTGTCAGTATATTCGTCCGTACGCTTTTGCAGCTGCTCCTCGTCCTCGCCTCTAAATAATATCTCACAAGCACCTTTAGGGCCCATTACTGCAATTTCGCCATCTGGCCATGCATAGTTTATATCACCACGCAAATGCTTACTGCTCATTACAATATAAGCACCACCATAGGCCTTGCGAGTAATTACTGTAACTTTTGGCACTGTAGCCTCTGCATATGCATATAATAGCTTAGCACCGTTTTTTATAATACCATTATGCTCTTGGCTAACACCTGGCAAAAAGCCTGGCACATCTACAAAGCTTACTAACGGTATATTAAATGCATCACAAAAACGCACAAAACGTGCAGCTTTTTTACTTGCATCTATATCCAAACAACCTGCCATCTCCATAGGTTGATTAGCTACTATACCAACTGTTTTACCCTCCATACGGCCAAAACCAACGATGATATTTTTTGCATAATCAGGCTGTAGTTCAAAAAAGTCATACTCATCAACTACACTCTTTACCAAAATACGCATATCGTATGGCTTGTTGCTATCCTCTGGAACAAGAGTATTTAGCGCAGTTTCAACCCTATCAGCAGTATCGTATATTGGGCGCTCTGGTTGCCCTGATCTATTACTCAAAGGTAAATAGTTAAAGAATCTACGAGTTTGTAATAAAGTCTCTATATCATTTGCAAAAGCCTTATCCGCTACACCAGATTTACTGCTATGTACTTTTGCACCGCCAAGCTCCTCTTGAGTTACCTCCTCATGGGTAACTGTTTTTACAACATCTGGGCCAGTTACAAACATATAGCTGGAGTTTTTAGTCATAAATATAAAATCAGTTAACGCTGGGGAATACACAGCGCCACCAGCACATGGCCCCATAATTAGGGATATTTGCGGGACTACCCCGCTAGATATAACATTACGCTGAAATATCTCACCATATCCACTAAGGCTATCTACCCCCTCTTGGATACGAGCACCGCCGCTATCGTTAATACCAATAATAGGTATACCGGCTTTAACTGCCATATCCATAACCTTACAGATTTTTTTGGCGTTTGTTTCACTAAGGCTACCACCAAATACGGTAAAATCTTGGCTATAAACATATACAGGGCGGCCATTTATTGTACCATAACCTGTAACACAGCCATCACCTGATATAGATTTTGCATCCATACCAAAATTAGTACTGCGGTGATCTACAAACATATCGAACTCTTCAAAAGAGTCCTCATCTAATAATACCTCTAAACGCTCACGCGCAGTAAGCTTACCTTTATTATGCTGAGCATCAATACGCTTTTGGCCACCACCTTGGCGGGCTGCCTCACGCTTTTGCTCTAATTTTTTTACTATATTTGATTGCATGAGGTACTTATATCATCAATTTATTTTGTCTTAAACTTTTTAGATTTAATGATATCAAATATTTTATCACATATTAACTGGTGCCCTAACTCATTTTGGTGCCGTGGGTCACAATAAGTAGTTTCTTTAATGCCCTGAAATATATCAACTAAACTGTAAAAAGATGATTCTTGAGTCATCTTCTTATTTAAATCATTAATATAATTTTTACAAATTCTTAGATATTCATCCCACTCTTGATTAAAGAAGTATCTATTAAAGTTATTTATATACCCTTTTTCTTCTGTAGTTAGGTCCTTTTTACCAACTCCCATGCCTGGTTGAAGACAAAAAATAAAGTTAATATTATTAGCCCAGCATACCCCTGCAAATTGTTTAATACGTTGAGACATTAAATCTGAAGCGGAAATTTTTACTTCCCCGGTTATATTTTCTTTTTTTACATAACAACGTTGTTTAATAAATCCCACTGTGTTTTGTAAGAATAACTTCTGCCTTACTAACCACGGGTGATTACACCTGTATTGCATTTTTTTTTGCTCTTCATGTAAAGCTATGTCTTTTGGACTCCCATTAAAATCATATTCTATAAGCCCTCCAGAAAATGCTATAACTAGGTTTGGATTTAAATATATATCATCATCTACAAATTTCTTAAACTCTTGGCTAATTTGATACCCAAGTGCAGCTGAGTTTATTACCACTATACTTTTATAGTTCCCTTCTAAAAATTCATTATTCTGATTTAGCTTCTTTTCTAACAATGCTGGCCATGAATATTCGCCAGATTTAACTCCGTAACCTGCAGTAACAGAATTACCCACAACTAGTATTTTATATATCGTATCATCATTAGCAATTTTTTTATAATCACGTTGTTGACCTATTTTATTGCAAATGAAACCTTGGTTATCTGTACGAATTTCAAAAAAGTTTTTTACCTTTATTTCCCTAAATCGTTTACTGCCAGGAATTTTCTTCAAAAGCCTAAAAGGTTTTCTATCTGTTCCCATACGATAGCCTAAGTTAGCGTCATGTATCATATAATGACGCATAACCAAGGACAATACAGCTTTTCGTAAAGTAACAGCTTTCTTTACATAGCCTATATCTATAGCATAAGGCTTAGCTTCTTGCTTCTTAACAAATTTGGTGTAGACTAAGCATACAGCTTCGATCACTAATATGACAAAGAATATAAAGGTAGCAGTGTACATAATGATACTTTAGACTTCTACTGCAAAACCATATCAGAGTAAATAATGACTAACAATATTTTAATTAACAATAACACAAATCTAAAAAAAGAGTTTGATCTTATTTTACAAAAAAAATCATTACCTCAATCTATATTAGATAATAAGGTGCCTGAAGTAGAGAATATTACTCTACAAAATTTTCAAGATAATTATGTAAAAGCAAATAAACCTATAATTTTAAAAGGATTTGCAAAAAATTGGCCAGCAACTCAGAAATGGAACTTTAACTTTTTTGCAAATGAGTGTGCTAATACTGAGGTAGTAGCTAATCTTTATAATGTAAAAAACACTCAAAAAATTACTTTTAAAGATAGCTTGCAGTATTTTTGTAGAAGTGATGAGAAAAACCCCTTTTATATTCAAGAGTGGTGGTTTGCTGAGACAAATCCTGAACTATCTAAATATTTTACAACTCCAGAGTTTTTTACAAATGATTTTGCAAAAAAATTATTAGGTTTTTATAATAACACCCTATGGGTTGGCCAAAAAGGTGCATACACCCCTTTACATCAAGACACGACATTTGTGAATATCTGGACTTCACAAATAATGGGAAAAAAAGAATGGGTGCTAATAGATAAAACAGCCCAAATGTACAAAAATAATGAAGGAAAGCCAGACTATGACCGCTTCTATAATGAGCAAGGTGAAAAACTAATGTTTTGTACATTAGAAGCAGGAGACATCTTGTACGTACCATATAAATGGTGGCATCGTGCACAAACTCTAGAAGACTCTATTAGCTTAAACACCTTTTATATTACAGACGAAATAGTTCAAAGATTTTTAAAAGACCTGCTATCGATACCATTCGCAGTTGCAATGAATAGAGACTTATTAAATCAATATGACCAAACAAGACTTAACATATGCAATAGAAGGCTGGAGTTACTATCAAATCTTATAGGTTTTAATAAAAATAATATTTTAAATATAGATACATCAGGAAACACCTCTAAAGGTATATATTAGAGATATATTAAGCTTAAAATATTAACCAAGCTCTCATAATACAACCCATAGGTTATAATTAAGCTGGTAGTTAGTATAACTGCCCCTAACATCATCGGGCTAGTTTTAAAATCTGCGGTTTTACGTACCTTATCGCCAACAAATTTATAAAAATATGCACGTATAGCAATGGGGAACAAGTATAAGCAGTTTAGTACTAAACTAACTAACAATACATACTTGGCTACATCACTACTTGCAGCGCCATATGCTGTAGAAATATAACCCTTACTATAATATCCAGCTAAAAACGGTAGCGCTACCATTGATAAACAGGCAATTACATAGCAGCCAAACAACACTGGGTATTTGCGCCCTAGCCCATTAACTTGTTTTAATTCCGTACGGCGGGTGCATACATAAACAGCACCAACTACAAAAAACAATGTGATTTTTGCTAAAGCATGGGTAGTGATTTGTAAGCCCGCACCAAACACCCCTGCTTGATTTAATAACGCTACAGATAAAACTATATAGCTTAATTGCCCAATGGTTGAGTAAGCCATTATGCGCTTTAAATTAGTTTGAAATAGCGCAATTACAGATGCCGTAATTATTGTAAAGCAGGCTATGTATAAAACTAACTGGCTACTAAACCAGCCTTGACCTAAATTTTGTAAGCTATCAAAACCAAAAACATATACTAATATTTTTGCTATACCAAATACCCCTGCCTTTACCACTGCCACAGCGTGCAATAAAGCGCTTACTGGCGTAGGGGCTACCATAGCACTAGGCAACCATTTATGCAGAGGCATAATACCTGCTTTGGCTATACCAAATGTAAATAATAGTAATAATACTATTATAGTGGTTTTATTAGTATCGCTTTCAAAAACTCCGCCTTGAGTAAAATCTAGACTACCAGTTATTGCATAGGTAATAGCTATAGCAGGTAACAGTAAACCTATAGAGCCTAACATTAATGTAGATAAATACTTACGTGCTCCTGCCCTAGCTGCAGCTGTTTCATTATGTGCTACTAGTGGGTAGGTGCATAATGTCATTAGCTCATAAAATAAAAAGAATGTTATTAAGTTAGCAGCAAAAGCTATGCCCATTGCGCATGCTATTGAGATAGCAAAAAATATGTAAAAGCGTGGTTGGTTTTTCTCTTTATTTCCACGCATATAGCCGGTAGCATATATTATTGTTACTGGCCATAATACGCTGGCCACTAGTGCATATATTATAGATAGTGACTCGCTATGCAGAGCAATTTTTATACCTGGTAGTATCTCCCATAATTGGGCACGTAGGGTTGTGCTTTCATCATGTATACCTGCAATACTGCACACAACATATATTAACGCTGCTCCGCTTAGTATAGATATCCCCTCGCGGATATTAGGATATTTACCAAAAGCAAATATTAAGCTCGCACATATTACGGGTATAAATAACGCTACTATTAATAGGTAGGAGTCATCAAATATCATTGCATAACCTCCTGCGCTATTTGTGTTGCTACATCTACTAATGGGATAGAGTTAAAACCAAATATTAATGTAATAACTAGCAATACCCACAATGCAAAACGTAAATCGAACCCTGCGTTGGGAGATGCGTTATATTCGGCTTTTTCAAAATATGCGGCCTCTATTACCTTCCAGATATATGCTGTGGCTGTAAGTGATGCTATTGCCAAAAATGCTATGACTATTATTTGCTTATATAAGCTTAGCTCAATAGCTGCCTGTAATAAATACCATTTAGTTATAAAACCACTTGTACCTGGTATACCAATTAGCGTTAACCCACCTAATACAAAACCAGCCATAGTAACTGGCGATGCTTTACCCATACCTTTAAAATGCTTTAAAGTAATACCACCAGTTTTAAATGCAATTATAGCTAACGCAACAAACATAGCAGTTTTTGCAAATGCATGGCTAAATATATGGTAGGTGCTAGCTATTAAACCATTTTGGCTAAATATAGCTAACCCTAAAAATATGTAGCCAATATTAGCAATGGATGAAAAAGCCAGCAAACGTGCAATATTATTTTGCATTAAAGCAGTTACTGAGCCGTAAATTATGGCTACAAGCGCCACTACTAATAATGCATCCAGTATAAATTGTGGGTAATCAAAAACGCCTAAAAATATTATAAACACATATATTGATACTTTAGTTGCCACGCCTGCTAAAAACGCTGCTACTACACTTGGTGCAGTAGAATATGCTGGTGCCAACCAAAAATGGTACGGTATTAAGGCAGATTTAATAGCCAGGCCAACTACACCTAATATTATTGCTAAATTTACAAGCCCATCATAACCTTGTTGGTTAAGCAATATTTGTTTGATATCATCTATATTTAAACTACCAGTTATAGCGTATAATATACCTACTGCAGCTAAATATAAGCTAGCACCTACAGTACCTATTACTAAGTAATTAAAGCTAGCTAATAAAGCCTGCTTATTAAGCCCTACCGCTATTAATGCATAAGTTGCTAGGGATGATATCTCTAAAAACACATATATGTTAAATAAATCATTAGTTAATACCATGCCCATTAAGCCGCTAATACATAGTAAAAACACTCCATAAAATAAGCATAGTTTTTTACTACCAATTTCAGCTAATGTTACTCTATAAATAAACGGTATTATACTAGCTAAAAAGCCAAGTATAGTAACTACATAAGCACGTATGGTTGTAATTTTATACTCAATACCAAATGGTGCTATCCAATCACCAAAGTTATATCTTTGCAGCCCATTATTTAATACTTTAAGCAGTAAATATAGGCTTAAAAAAAATGTTATGTTGCAGGTGATTGTAAATAATACATTACCAAACTTATTATTGTTAACAGCTACAATTAAGGTAGCCATTAGCATTGGCAAAATAGTTAGCAAGGCTGGTATGTGGGATAGTATATCCATTACTGCTGTAGCTCCACCTCATTAACTGTGCCAAAGGCTTTTTTAATACGTATTATTAATGCCAAAGCTACCGATACCGTTGCTATACCAACCACAATTGCTGTAAGTACTAATACTTGGGGTAGTGGGTTTACAAAAAACTCCTCCTCTTTGCCTGTAATAATAGGTGAACTACCCCCTGCTATATAGCCTACAGATATTAAAAATATTAAAAATGATGATTGGAATATAGCCAACCCAATAACTTTTTTTACTAAGTTTTGTGAGGTAATAAGTATAAATAAACCTAAACAAAACAGCCCAAAACTAGCTATATAGTTGAAGTTAGCCAGAATTTTATCAAACAAATCTATATATTGCTCGGGCATTTAATATTATTGTAAAATTAATGAGCTTGTTTTAAGCATAATATAATTAATTTTGAAACAAATAATGAAAATACTAGCACTAATTTTAACACTATTTAGCTTTAATGTCGCTGTAGCAGATGACACACGCACAGGGGATAAACGCAAAATTGGCCTTGTATACGGCAAAGGCCTAGCCTTTAAAATTACCGAGCCTGATGGGTGGAATATGAGCTATATAGCAGGCAATAGTTTTGGCTACCCACTAGTATTTTACCCAAGCGATAGCAGCTGGCAGGATGCCAATAGTGTTATTTACTTAAAAATACGTAATAACCCTACAGATGTAACAGGGGCATCCGCTGTTGTAGATATATTGACAACTGATGATGAAAAAGCGTTTAAGGATTTATCTCCTAAGCTAGAGGTAGAATCTGCACCAACTATATTAACTGCTAAAGGTGGCAATGCGATTATTCGTAAATATAGCGATGGCGACAAGCTATTTTATGCAACTGCCTATATACCGTTAGATAAATATACCCCATCTATAATTTTTAGCACTCGCAACAAAGATGCGTTTGAAAAAGATTATGTAAAATTTGAGCAAGCAGTAAAATCTTACAAGTTTGAAACTGCAAAAGTAGATGATAAAACTTTGGAGCGTTTAAATAAGCGCAGTGATTAGGATAAAAAAATCTCCCCTCCCGACGGGAGGGGATAAGTTATTATATTTACTGCCAATATCAGATTACTTTAAAAGCATTAATAACCCTTTATAACCTCTGCCAAATAATCCACATTTTCTGGCGGTACATCGGGCGTGATGCCATGGCCTAGGTTAAATATAAATTTGCCGCCAGCCAGTGCATCCATTATTTTAGTAGCCTCTTGCTTTATTTCAAGCTTACTACCAAGCAAAACCTTAGGATGCATATTACCTTGTACCAAACAATATTGCTGTAGTTTTACGGCATCGTCTAGACTGATATCGTAATCTATACTTACTCCGTCAACGCTGGTATTTTTTATAAAATCCGTATATTGCGTAATACTAGAGCCTTTAGGAAACCCAATAATTTTATTATTAAACTTACTTTTTAGCGCAGCCACTATTTTATGGTTGGGCTCAACAACATATTTGTTGTAATCATCACCTTGCAATGCACCTGCCCAACTATCAAATAATTGTAAAATATCTGCCCCTGCTTGTATTTGGTTAGATAGATAATCAATTGTAGATTCTATCAAAACATCAATTAGCTTATCAAATTCTGCAGTATTTAATTTAGCTTTGATTTTTGTGTAATCTTTACTACTACCGCCCTCAACCATATAGGTTGCAACTGTCCATGGGCTACCAGCAAAGCCAAACAGAGCAACATTTCCCGGCAATTCAGCGCGGCAATTAGATACTGTTTTACATACTGGCTTTAAAACATCATCATTATAAGCTAGGTTATTATAATCCAAATCTCCTAGCACAGGCCCTCTACCCTTTATAAACTCTACGGTTTGGCCTAACGCGATTGGTATTAATAAAATATCAGCAAATATAATAGCCGCACTTGGCCCAAAGCGCCTGATGGGTTGTAATGTAACCTCAGTAGCTTTATCTGGGCTAAAGCAAAAATCTATAAAACTGCTAGTGGTATTGCGCACATGCATATACTCTGGCAAATATCGCCCAGCTTGACGCATAAACCAAAATGGTATCTGCGCTTGTGGTTTATCAAATGCATCTAGTAATATTTTGCTCACAAGTTTATATAAACTGCCATGACTAAAAACACACTACCAAAATGGGATTTATCAGATTTATATAAATCTATAACTGCGCCTGAGTTGCAGGATGATATAAAAAATTTACAAACCCAAGCTAATGAATTTGCTAATAACTATAAAGGTAAACAAGTTACTGAAAAATCAATACAAGATTACGAGGCTATAAGAGAGCTTACCGATAAAATTATTAGCTATGCACAGCTACAATTTGCTACCCAGCGTGACAACGAACAAATAACCAAATTTTACCAAGATACTAATGAGCTGATTAATAAGATAGAGTCTATAACTCTATTTTTTACCTTAAGCATTAACAAGCTTAGTGATGGTGAATATTATCAGCTACTTACTAACTTAAGCATAGCCAAATACAAAACTTGGCTAGATGGCAACCGCGTATTTAAAGCACACCAGCTGGATGAAGCTACGGAAGTTTACTCTAATGAAAAATCTATTACCTCCAACAATGCATGGGTTAATTTATTTGATAAAACCATGGCCAGCCTACGCTTTAATTACGATGCCAAACAGCTAACTGAAGCCGAAATTTTTAATAAATATGCAGATAAAAATGCAGCAACCCGCCAAAAAGCGGCCCAAAGCCTTATAATAACTTTTGGTGATAATATTGAGCTATTTACCCATATCACCAATAGCCTAGCTAAAGATAAAGCAATTGAGGATAGCTTTAGAAAACTACCCAATAGTATAAGCGCCCGTAATAAAATTAATTTTATTGAGGATGAGGTGGTAGATAACTTAATATCTACCGTAAAAGCTAATTACAAAAACCTAAGCCACCGTTATTACAAGCTTAAAGCAAAGTGGTTAGGCAAGGCCCAACTAGATTTTTGGGATAGAAACGCACCACTACCGCAAGAGGATGATACATATATAGAATATGATCAAGCAGTAGATTTAGTACTAAATGCCTATAATAAATTTAGCCCTACAATAGCTGATATAGGTAAAAAGTTTTTTGATAATGCCTGGGTAGATGTACCGCCATATAAAGGTAAAGATAGTGGTGCATTTGCACACCCAACAGCAACTACAGCACACCCATATTTATTGCTTAACTACCAAGGTAAAATTCGTGATGTAATGACTTTAGCGCATGAGCTAGGGCATGGTGTGCATCAATATTTAAGCCGTAGCCAAGGTGCTTTAATGGCAGATACCCCACTTACCTTAGCTGAAACAGCCAGTGTATTTGGTGAGCAACTGACCTTTAGAGCTATTTTAGACAATGCCACCCCAGCCAACAAAAAAGCCATTATAGCCAATAAGGTGGAGGACATGCTAAATACAGTAGTAAGACAAATTGCATTTTGTGAGTTTGAAACTCAGCTACACAACATCCGCAAACAAGGCGAGTTAAGTAGTGGTGATATCAATAAAATATGGCTATCTACCCAAAGTGATGCACTAGGTGATGCTATAAAGTTAAATAATGGCTACCAATATTTTTGGTGCTATATCCCGCATTTTATCCATACACCTTTTTATGTATACGCCTATGCCTTTGGTGATTGCCTGGTAAACAGCTTGTATAGCCGCTATCTACAAGGCATAGAGGGTTTTGAAGATAAATACATAAACATGCTAAAAGCTGGCGGTAGCCTGCATCACAAAGAGCTGCTAGCTCCATTTAACATAAACATAACAAGCACAGATTTTTGGCAAGATGGGCTTAATATGATTTCTGGCTTTATTGATGAGCTGGAAAACTTGCCAAACTAGTTAATTAATGTATATGTTTTATAACTTTTTAAAGGATTATACTGTGAAAAAATTAGCATTATTACTAGGTTTAACAACTGCATTAGCAACTACAACCGCACAAGCACAAAATGAATGGCCATTTTGGTACTTAAGTTTACAAGCTGGTGCAAACATACAAACAGAATCTGAGTTTGACTATGGTAGTGCTGGTACTACAGATATAGGTTTTGATGATGGCTTGTATTTTTCTGGCGCTATTGGTTACAAACTAGATGAGGGCCGTATTGAGCTAGAAATAGCATCACGCAAAAATAATGTTGATGAAGCAACAGGCGGCAAACTAGAGCAAGTAACCTACATTGCTAACTACATTTATGATATCCATATGGATGAAGATTTTGTGCCTTTTGTTGGTGCAGGTATAGGCTATGGCTCGGCTGAGATAGGTTCTAACGATGACAAACGTGCAGTAGTACAAT
>Ga0163111_10001430_pt1 | contig 14758 bp, 5 predicted proteins | sample CRUFie1St18metaG_FD_109645 | JGI IMG/M metagenome (GOLD analysis project Ga0163111, IMG submission 109645) | Marine microbial communities from the Costa Rica Dome - CRUD Field 142mm St18 metaG | ecosystem: Environmental > Aquatic > Marine > Oceanic > Photic zone | place: Costa Rica: the Eastern...
AAAGTGCATAAGTTTGCAGAGCAAGCAATGTATATGTGTATAGCATATGCAATTTTGTCAACAAGGGCTAACGTGCAAGAATACCTTGTGCGTAGATATAAAAAAGATAGGTTTGCTGCCATTAGACAAGCAAAATTAAGATTATCAAATTTAAAATTAGAAGAATTAACTCAAATACTTAGAGGTAAATCTAAACAAATAAAACACTAATACATGCCAGAGATTAAGCAAAATTTTTCGGCAGGTAAAATGAATAAAGACCTGGACGAAAGATTATTACCTAAAGGTGAATATAGACATGCAGAAAATATTCAAGTATCTACATCTGAAGAGTCTGACGTTGGTGCTTTAGAAAACATATTAAGTAATACTAAGCTGTCTGATGGTTTTGTGTTAGACAACTCTGTTTGTGTAGGAAAATATGCAGATGAAAAAAATAATAGTCTTTACTGGTTAGTTACTGGTAACTCTGTTGCTGGTGCAGGTTTAGAAAATTCTACTTTTGAAGATCCTGATGCTTTTGTTAATTACACGCAAGAAGAGTGGGAATTAAATCCTTATACTACTAATTGGGTAGAAGACAACAAGTGGTTTATTATAGCTGATGGTACTGGTTTAACTTACCAGCAGAACGTAACAAATCCTCAAACAGATCATGGTATTACAATTGTTAATGGCGTAGTTACAAGAGGAGCTAACAACGGTACTAATGCTTCTCTTAGACAGTTAGTAGATATTGTTGAAGGAGTTGAATATACAGTATCTTATAGAAGAAAATATATATCTCATACTATTAACAACGGAGGAACTAATTTCTATTTTGATTATGGTAGCGGAAATACTTCGTTAGCATCTTCAACTGAAAAAAGCGGTAACTTTGTAACTGTAACAGATACTTTTGTAGCTGAAAAAACTGACACGATACAACTTAGAATTTACTTTGATAAAGATGTTAGAGCTCAAATAGACGATGTTACTATAACTACTACGCAACAAGGAAGTAAGATATTAAGATATATGTCTTCAACAAATACTATTGAACCTGTACTTGTAGACTTAGACAATAGTGTTTTAAAATTTGATCGTAATAAAATTATAACAGGTATAAATGTAATTGATAATTTATTATTTTTTACAGATAATCAAAATGAACCTAAAAAAATAAACATTGATCGCTGCATACAAGGCACACAAGATATTAATACTCATACTAAGCTAATAGTTCCTGAAAGAGATATTGACTTAGCTTCTGATATAGATATTAGAGAAGAGCACATTACTGTTATAAAAAAATCCCCAAAAACAAAATTAACTTTAGATGTAACTGTTGATACTATAATAACAGCAGATATAGTTGCTGACTTTATGTCAATACCTAGTGTATACGGTGGAGGTATTGCTCAAGTTGGAGACACGGTTATTGTTCCAGATCCTTACAGTGCTAACTACGGCAATACGTTTGGTATTACTAATTTTTTTGGTGATACTAATTTTGATATTGGTGATGAGTTGTTTATATTAAACAACGTACAAGGCCAAACTTCAGCAACTGATTTGCCTGAAATTTACGACATAAAAGTAAAAGTAGTTTCAAGACTTGACGGTCTTAGCATTGATGCAGTTCCTAATTATACAGGACCTTCAAATTATCCACCTAATACATATGGATTTAAAATACTAGAAATAAAACAAGCTTTTTCTGAAACACCTCAAAATTATTTTTCAAGTCAATGGTTTGCACATAAAAAAGCAGATGCTACAGAGTTTTTTGAAAAACAATTTGCAAGATTTAGTTATAGATATAAATATCAAGACGGAGAATATTCTACATTTGCGCCTTTTTCTGATGTTGCATTTTTTCCTGCTAACTTTGATTATGAAACTAAAAAAGCTTATAATCTTGGTATGGAAAACCAACTTAAAACTTTAGTTTTACGTGATTTTATAACAGCAGATATTTTAGAAGATGTTGTTCAAATAGACTTGTTATACAAAGAGTCTAATTCTCCAAACGTTTACATAGTAGATAAAGTAAAATTTAAAGATTTAAAAGACGTACCTTTACAGGTTGATCCAACAACAACAATATTACAAAACAATTGGGAGGCAAATAAATATAGAGTTGTTTCAGATACTATATATTCTGTTTTACCTTCAAATCAATTGCTAAGGCCATACGATAATGTGCCTAGAAAAGCTTTAGCGCAAGAAGTAACTGGTAATAGAATTGTTTACGGTAATTATATTCAAAATTATGATTTAAACGAAAAGCCTATAGTAGATGCTACGTACGTGCCAAGATCTGGAGTTACACTTAACGAGAGTATACCGCAAAAATCTTTAAAATCAGTAAGAAATTATCAAGTAGGTGTTGTTTATTTAGATGAGTACGGTAGGCAAACGCCTGTTTTTAGTAGCTCAAGAAGTTCTTTTAAAATACCTAAAGGTCAAGCTTTATCTTCAAATGCCATTCAGTTTAAAGCTGCAACACCAGCTCCTGACTGGGCCGCTTCTTATAAAGTTTACGTAAAAGAAACTTCAAATGAGTATTACAATTTAGCTATGGATAGAGTGTATAAAGCTAAAGACGGTAACTTATGGTTATCTTTTCCATCGTCTGAAAGAAATAAAGTTGATGAAGAAACTTTTTTAATACTTAAAAAACAGCTAGACGCTAATACTCAAGTGCAAGATAACTTAAAATATAAAATAATAGCTATAGAAAATGAAGCACCTATAGAAGTAAAGGCTAATAATATATTTATAGCAGAGTCTAATGGTACTGGTGATATTGAAAATCTTTTTTCTGGTGACACGCCACAAGTAGGATCTTTAGATTTTCAAATTGACGAAGCTACTTTTAAAGCTGATGGCGGGCCAAGTATTGATAATATAACAAATACTTTAAGTATAAAATTTAAAGATACTTCGGCAAATATAACTTCTGAGTTTTATGAAATAGCAAGCGTAGAGTTTGTTAGTCCTAATTTCAATATAAAACTAAGAACTAAAATAAAAGAAACTGATTCGTGGATATATAAAGATTTTTATAATACTACAACTTTTTTAGCATCAGATTTAAATGATAATCTAACGCTAAGAGTTTATCAAGACGAAAGAAGAGAGCAACCAGAGTTTGATGGTAAGTTTTTTGTTAAAATTTTAAACGATGCATCTACTGAACAATACGTTTTAAAAGGCGCGTACACTGGTCAAGAGTATTCAGCTGTATCTTATGTTGATGCTTTTTATATTGCAGATAGAGGTGCTGACTATACAAGCGATCCGTTTGACGTTCAATCTTCGAGTGATTATTCTACGTGGAGATGGGACTCTGACGAAAGAGCAAACTGGAGCTCTGATTTTTTACAATTTAACGTTGGTAATATTGGTAGCGAGTGGTTTGTAGATCAAGCTTACTATGCAGATATACATCCAGCTGATAACGATTTATACAACAGTAGTCAAGTTCCAGCTCCGGGTTTTGGTAAAGGTATATATAAAGATAGTGATGGCCAGTGGTTTATGGAGCTTTCTTTTTCTCAAATACTACCTGACGCAGAATATAAGTTTAGAAGTAATTCTTTATTATTTCCAGAACAAACAAGCTCTTCATATAATCCATTAACATTAGATTTAAACACAGAGTCTTTGCAAGAAGCAAAACTTTTTGCAGTAGGTTCTGTTATAAATCCTGAGCATGTTGACCAAGCAGACATAGTTAGAAACTTAACTAAAAACAAAATATTTAGATTTGTAGGTGATAATTTAGATTCTAAGTATATAATAAGTGGAGAAGTTATAAAAGAAAAAAGATATAATTACAAACCTTTTAAAGACGTGTATGATTTATACCAAGCTTTTTTAGCTACTTACACTGCTAACCCTGGCTCATTTACAACATCAGTAATTGAAGCTGGAAATCCTTTTCAAGCCTTAGAAGCTGATTGGGATGCTTTTTCAGAAGCTATTAATAGAAGAATAACTTATAAAATACCTTTTAAATTATATAGTGATACACCTGATTTAAATGCTGACGGCACACCTAATTATGCTCAAGCTGATCCTATTGAAAACTCTGAATTTACAGACGCTGCATCAGGTAATGTTCATGAGTTTATAGATCAAGATTACGGGGCTTGGAACAGTAATCCTTCAGGAATACAGTTTTTAGAAAGATCAGAAAGAGAAGACGATCAGTTAACAAGTAATAATCCTGCTATATGGGAAACAGAGCCTAAAGAAAATATAGATTTAGATATTTATTACGAAGCTAGCGAGTGTTATGACATTTCATTACACGGAACTATTCAAGAGCTTGATTGGTTTAACTGTTATTCTTTTGGTAACGGTGTTGAATCAGATAGATTAAGAGATGACTTTAATCAAGTAAGAATAGACAAAGGTGCTATTGCTTCTTCTACAGTTGATTTTATTTATGAAGAAGAGCATAGAAAAAGTGGTTTAATACACTCTGGTATATACAACTCTACTAGCGGTATAAATAATTTAAATCAATTTATACAAGCAGAAGGTATAACTAAAGACATAAATCCTACTTATGGTAGTATACAAAAGTTGTTTAGTAGAAACACAGATATAATTACTTTTTGTGAAGATAAAGTTGTAAAAGTTTTAGCTAATAAAGATGCTTTATTTAATGCTGATGGTAACCCTCAGTTGATAGCTACTGAAAATGTTTTAGGACAAACAATACCTTTTATAGGTGATTATGGTATATCAAATAATCCTGAATCTTTTGCAAAAGAAAGTTATAGAGCTTACTTTACTGATAAAAGTAGAGGTAAAGTTTTAAGGCTGTCAAGAGATGGTATAACACCTGTTTCAGATTATGGTATGTCAAAGTTTTTTAAAGACACTTTAAAAAATCAAGATAAATTAATTGGTAGTTACGATCAAAAGAAAAGCGAGTATAATTTAACTTTAAAAAACAACACAATTAGTTACGATGAAAAAGTAAGAGGTTGGTCAAGCTTTAAATCTTTTGTAGCAGACCAAGGTGTTAGTTTAACTAATTCTTATTATACTTTTAAAAATGGTCATTTATATAAGCACCATGACGATGTTATTAGTGATTTTAACGCTGAAGTAACTTATAATAACTTTTACGGTATACAGTACGAAAGTAAAATATCAACAATATTAAATGATGCCCCTGATGCTGTAAAGTCTTTTAAAACTGTAGTTTATGAAGGAACTCAATCAGCTGTAGTAAACAATTTAAACGACGAAAACTATTATAATCTTGCTTCAAAAGAAGGTTGGAGTTTAGAAAATATTAGAACAGATCAAGAACAAGGTTTTATACCTGAATTTATAAACAAAGAAAACAAGTGGTTTAATAATATAAAAGGTAAACTTATAAATGATAAAAAAGATTTAGATGTAAAAAGTTTTTCTTTTCAAGGTATTGGCAAACCTTCTCTTGTAGAGTTTTTAGACATACCACCAACAATGGATATTTTTGTAGAAGTTTTTATGCTGCCAAAATTATCTCATTGGTTTGTTACAAATAATAGCAACCAAGACCTTTTAAAAAGAGGTTTGTCTGGTTCTACTAATATGTTTGATGATCCAAACGAGCCACAAGGAACACAAATAAATCCTAACGTAGTTAGAGAGCAAATATTTGGAGGTAATGTTTATAGGCAAGGCGAGACTGTAAATGAAACTGTACAATTTAAAATAAGACCTGGTATAGATGTAAGTACAGGTCAAAACACACCTGTGCCAATACAAGCTTCTGATTTTAAAGCAAGGCATATTGTGCCACCTGGCCCTGACGGTGAAAGATCAAGAGTTTTTGATAGCGCTGGCGCAGTATTGCAAAATATAGATATTTCTGATGATGCTGGTGGTGCTGTAGAAGACTTAGGCGTTGTACAATCAACTATTAGAAACGAAGCAAGTCCTTTAACAAGTATTCCTGGTCCTGGTTTTATAGGCTCGTCATTTAGTCCTATAAGTGCAAACGTTAGTTTTGTTGATACTGATGTACCACTTTCAAACGATAATCATGTGTTAGTAAATGTGCCAATTAAGTTTACAGTTCCTGTTGATCCAGATGCAAAAACAATAAGAATAGAACTATATTTAGAACATCAAACACTTAATATATGAGACGATTAATAATAAATTCATTTAACATTGACTCTACGCCTATAGGCAACGCTGTAACTTCAAGAGAATATTCTGTAATTGGAGATCCTGGTGCTGTTTTTAGTTTAATTATGATTAATAATGCCGGGCAATTTTACAACTTTCCTGAAAAAACAATTGTAACCAAAGACTCAGACACTGTAAGACCTGCTCCAAGTTTTTCTACAACAGCTACAAAATTATTTAATCAAAAGATAGATGATAGCGGTGTTTACACTGGTATTTTAGAGTTTCCTACTTCTTCTTCAGATGACAAATATAGAATTATTTTGCAAGCTGAAAACGGTTTTAAAAGTTTTTTAAATAATACTATGTCTGAAAGCGATGTTTTTGTTGCTGCAGAAATATCACAGTTTGCTGACACAACAGTTACTTTTGCCGTAGCTTCTGGAGCAAGCTCAGGTACTTATACTGCTAACCCGCCTGCTAGTAATTATTCAGCAACAGGTTTTAGCACTAGCAAAAGTAATTCAACATTTAATAAAAAAATAACAGCATCTTGGGCAGTTGCTCTTAGTAGTAGTCAGTTTGTAGTAGCTAGACAACCTGTGTTAAACGATTTTTTCTTTACAACAACAAGAACTTATCATAGCTCTGGTGATTCTGCTATAGATATAGAGCTAACTGATATTTCAGGCTTATCAGTTGGTATGGCTGTTAGCGGTAGTGGTATAGCTAGTAATAGTGTTATAAAAAGAATAATACCTGGTTTTAAAGACGAGAATAAATCTACAGCTAGTAATCATGTTTATGTAATACCAAAAGCTATAGATTCTTTAGGTCAAGTTGTCGAAAATAGTAAAGCTGGTACAATATTTATTAGCAACAACTCTTCTTGGTCTGCAGGTGATACTTTAACTATAAAAGGTTTTGGTTCAGATGCTGACGCTTTTAATTCTACTAAATTTACAGTTAGCAATTTAACGGTTACTTTAGCAGATGTTGTTACAACTACAGACGCTGCTGTTAGTAATAGTACAACAATACCTATTACTAGTACAGACGGTATAAAAGCAGCTGACACTGTTATAATGTCTGGCATAGGCGTTACTGGCACACCACACGTAGACGCTATTAGCTCTGGCGTAAACATTACGGCAAGTTCAGCGCAAACTATAGAGAACGGTCAAACTGTTACTTTTAAAGGCAGTAGTAGAAACGCTACGATAACAGCTGATATTGTAGTGCAAAAATTTGGTAAAGATAATTTAACAATAACTTTAGAACTAGATAATATTTTAACTGTAGGATAATATGAAAGCAAAACTAACATTTGAAGAAGATTTAAACTCATCAGTACAAGTTGGTGATAACGTGTGGTATGTTAACACTACAAACGTTGGTAACTATGACACAGCTTCTGTAAATAATAACGATTTTGTTTTGTTAGGAACTATTGTTAGTATTAGTTCTCCATTACGTAAACCTGTTTTAGAAGTAGATATTGCTGGCTTTGATACGCCTGATGATTTAGGTTTTGTTTTAGATCAAACTACGTTTATTATGTTTTCTAAAAATAATCAAGTAAATTCTAGCGCTTTAAAAGGTTATTATGCAGAGTTAAATTTTGTTAACAACTCAAACAAAAAAATAGAATTATTTGCTGTTAGCTCAGAAATAAATCAAACTAGTAAATAACACGTAAAAAGTGTAATTATAAATAAATAAACAATAAAATATGTCATTTTTTCAAAATTTATTTGCCGGTAAAGGCAATATAAGAAGATTAAGAGAAGCTGAAAAAGAGTACAAAAAGCAAATGAGAGAGTATCAGGATTTTACTTTTAAAAATCCTTTTGCTGAAAATGTATTTGGCGATTTAGAAAATACTTTTGAAGATTTAACTGTAAATCAACAAGCTGCTCAATTTCAAGCGCAACAAACACAGCAAAGCCAAGCTAACATACTTAATACTTTACAAGCTGGTGGTGGTTTTAATGCTGGTAATATACAGGCTTTAGCAAATCAAGGCGCTATAGCAGCTCAAAGAGCATCTGCTAATATAGGGCAACAAGAAGCTGAAAACAGAAGATTATCTGCGCAAGGAGCTTCTAGAATACAAACACAACAAGCAGAAGGTAGATTACAACAGCAAAGAGGAGCAGCTATGGTACAAGGTATGGAGTTTGATAGAAAAGCAACTGAACTAGGCATGTCAATGCAAATGGTTGGTAATGCTCAAGACGCTATAGCAGCTAACAAAGCTATGTGGGGTAATATTATTAGTGGTGTTACAAGTGCATTTGTAGGCGCAGGTATGGGTAACATGGGTGAAGGCGTAGGATTTTTTGGACAAAATCAACCAGGATAATAAAAAAATAAAACATGGGAGCAGATCAAAATTTAATAAGAGCAGCAGCGCAAATGGGGCCAAAGCCATTTGACTATAGCGGTATAATGAAAGCTATAGCCAGTATTGGTAAATTTATGGCAGCTAAAAATGCTGTAGCTCAAGAAGTATTAGGACAAGGTAGAAAAATGTTTAAAGCCGTGCCATCAGAAGTTTTTGAAGGTCAATACGGTGAAGCTAATTTAAACTTCATTACAACTAAAAAAAATGAATATGCAGCTGCATATGAAACTATGAAAAAAGCTTTTCCTGGTAGTAAAAAATATAAAGATGCTTTAAGGTCTGTTAATAGTATAAAAACAATATTAGAAAAAAATAAAGCAGGTTTAATTAAGTGGGAAGAAATAAGAGAAAAAGCAGAGAGTGGAGATTTGTTAAACAATATGTCTAAGGGTAACGGTAGTGTTTCTCATAGCATGACGTTAGATATTGTTAATAATTCTGTTGCTGGTAGTTTAAACGAAGATATTATTTTTACAGATAACGGAGTTTTTTTTAAAAACGATGAGTTAAATAGAAATATTAGTGTTTACGATTTGTTAAATGGTTATAAAGAAAAAAGTCCTTTTTTATCTAATGCCTCTATAGACATTATTGATGTAATTAATAAATACGGTAAAACGCCTGCAGAAGGTGAAAAGCCTCTTGATATGGCCGATGCTAAAGCTGAAATAAACGCTATTCTTGAAGAAGCTGGCGAAAGTAAAAACGGAGGTTTTAATAGTATTCGTAGTTTAGCTTATGATTTTACATATAACGGACAGTCGTACGTAACTGCTAATATGAAAAAAATTATAGGTCTTTCTGTTGAAGATATTGCAGCAAAAAATCCTGACTCAGATGATGAAGAGTTGCTTATGATTAAACAAAATTTGTTAGCAGATGCTTACGGCACAAATAACACTAAAGCTTTAAAAGCAGGTTTAGAAAGTTGGCTATATGGTCTTGTTGAAAATAAATATAATAATACACAACCTTTACCTTCTAAGAGCGGTCAACTGCAGTTAGGATTAAGAGGTAGCAATAATACTTCTCTTTACATGGATGCTAAAGAAAAACAAGAAGCTATTAAAGGTCTTAAAGAAAAAGTTTCGTTCTTTATAGATGGAACTGAAATTAGTTGGAGCGAGTCTAAACAAGCTTGGATGTACGATGATTATGCTGATGGTGCTACTTTAATACCTGGTGACAGTCAAGGTAGGTTTGATGATGGATCTTCTGAAGCGCTTTTATTTAGATTTAAAAATGATCCAGATATAAAAAAGGCTCTTGGATTAGGTTCTGAAGAAAAAGAAGAACAAACGCAAACTCAAATAGACTCAACACAAGCTGCACAAGCTGACACAATATTACCTACATTTGAAGTAGACACAATACAAGAATAATATGCCAACATATATTTATAATGATAACATAGTATTTAGTGAAGCAGACGTTGAAAATGCAGCTGAAAAATCAAACATCAGCGTGTCTGAATATATTAATAGGCTTGGAGGTAAACTAGCAAAACAGCCTGTTGATGTTTCAAATAACAAGACTGTTGAGGGTATTAGTCAGACAATAGCTAATATTGCTAACAATGTATCTAAATATGATCCTGAAGTTAATGCAGAGTTAGGTAAAGTAATGTATGAAGATCCTTTAGAGTTTATGCCAAAAGGTAAAGCTATAAGAGGTGTTACACCATTTACAGGAAGGCCAATATCAAGTTTTAAAGCAGCAGAAACTGCGCAAAACGCGCGTATTCAAGATTTTTTTGGAAAAGAAAAGTTTGAAAATTATCAAAAGTATAAATTTTATAATAGAGTTGATTTAAACAACGTTTCAGAAAAAGATTTATTCGTAGCAATAAAAAATGTAAAAGATCGTAGAATAAAAGATTTTATTGTAAATATTGATAATGATGAATTAAGAGAAAAAACAAAGACTTATTACGAAGACGAAAAACTTAACGAGATTTATATTTCTTTAAAAACAGACGAAAACTCAACAGTAACTAAAAATGCTAATTTACAGTTAGATGACGCTAATTATTCTTATACAACTACACCTTTAATAAATCAAAAAACTACTGCGCCAGAGTTTTTTTACGAAAAACATTTAGAAGCTTTAAAAATAGACAGGCAAAACACTGGTGATTATCCATACAAATATGACAGCGAACAAAGAGCAGAGATATTAAAGCAAGCTGCTGAGCTTAGAAAAAACGGTGAAACTTTAAAAGCAGACATGTTAGTAATGAGTGCTGGCGGAAAAGCCGATGTTAGACAAAATGAAGCAGATATTATAACAGGTGAAGGCGAGGTTGATAAAGTTATGAGCCAGTTTTGGGATAATAACACTGTTATATATGAGAACGCTGCAAAAAACTTTACAACAGATAAAGAAAATTACGACAAAGTAATATCTGAAACAAATAAAAGAGCGTTAGAGTTAAAAAGTAAAGCTGAAAACTTAGACAAAAATAGCGAAGATTATAAACAAAATCTTGAAACAATTTTGCAAGAGCTTAACACAATAGCTGATTTTCAAGAAAGCGCTACAAGTGCTTACAATTATCAAGTTAGCCAGCTTAATTTAATTGGCGATCAATATATGAGTATACACTCTGGCATGAAAAATTATGATGAAGTTGTAAAAGCTCTTATGTTAAATTACGATTTTGGATCAAGAGCTATGATCGGTCTTGAAATAGGTGCTGCAGAGTCGTTTAATTTTGTAACTGGACTTTTAGCTACACTTGAAAAAGGTGTTGTTGATGGTATAAATTATTCTAATGAATATAAAGATAGAGATCCTACGACTTTTAGTTTTTTTAGAGACGTAAATCAAAGTATGTTAGATTATACCGAAAGCGTAAAGCAATATAAAGAAGTTGCGTTTCCTGTTAGTTATAGATGGGAAGACATTAACTCTTCTAATTATGGTGAAGCTTTATCTGAAATACTCGCAAATAACTCTTTTAGTATAGCTGCTGCACTGACTTATGGTGGTGTTATACGTTACGGTGCTAAAATGGGTATAAATATGACAGTGCCACAAGCTACTAAATATTTAGGAAATACATTTTTAGCAGTTGAAGGTGGTGGTTATTTTAGCAGGCAAGATTTAGCTAGAAAAAGTGCTAAAAAAAATATTGATTTTGCTAATGAGATGTTGGCGCAAGAAGACATAACAGGTGAAAAAATTATTTTTTATCAAAATATAAAAGACGATGCTACTAGAGCTTTAAATCAAAATGAGTATGCTTTGGCTTTTGCTGGTATTGGATATGGTACAGTAGCTAAATACGCAGAAAAGTTTGGTACTATGCGTTATGTTAGAAATTTTGCTATGGCTAATAAAGCTACTGGAAGTGCTTTAACTAAACTTATGAAAGGTAGTTACAATGTTGGTTTTAACGCTGCTACTGAATATATTGAAGAAGGTGTTACGTTAGGAACTCATAACTTTATTGATATTATAGGTGGTGATGATAAAAGTTTACTCGAGGGCTTAGATGCTGATTTTAATTTAAATGTTTTAGTAACAACATTAGGTATTCAAGGTCCTTCTGTAGCTAGAAACTTAACAATGGGTATATATGATGTTGGTACTACAGAGCAAACTAAAAATAAAAACAGAGCAAGAGCTTTAAAAATAGCTTCAATACAAAAAGAAATAGATTATTTACAAAGCTACGGTCCTACTGCTGGTACTGAACTTCAAATTCAAAAGCTAATAAAAGAACAAAACAAGCTTATAGAAGAAGCGTCTCTTGCTTTTAGTTTTGACATGGCTGAAATAGCACAAATGAGTCCACAGGATTTAAAACAATTATTTGAGCTTGATAGACAGTTAAGAGCGTTAGATAATGATATTGCTTCATATGGCGCTGATCAGGCTCAGTATGGCGATCCTACTTCTTATCAAAATAAACTAGAAGAAGTTAAGCGAAAAAAGAGAAAAATATTAGAGCAAATGGACGAGTTAAGAAGCGCGCCAGAAAAAAGAAGAGCTGAAGAGTTAAAAAAGTATTTAGACTTAGATGAAATTAGCAGCTCGGTAAAGTTCTACTATGGTTACTATAAAAACTCGCATAAGATGGCGGATGCTATGGGTCAAAAATACAAAGTATTTAAAGATCAAGAGTCCTTAGAAGCTTTTATTAATAAGCAAGTTGAAAATGGCAATATAGAAGAAAGTGAAGCTCAAGCATTAAAAGATTCATTTTCAAAAGGAAGTTATGGTAGTGAAAGCAGCGTAGGTATTATTATCAGAGAAGATAATGTAGTTAAAGATCTATATCTTGCAAGAACAGATTTTGAAAGGTCAATTATTGCTTTTACTTTGTTTCACGAAATGCAACACCAAAACGATAGATCTATAAACTTACTTACAGACGAAGGTATATCAGAGCAAAACAAGCAAGCAGTAAAAGATTTAGAACAATATATTGAAGATCAATATAAAAATAATAATAAATTTACTGAAGATATATATAATACTTTTAAACAAAGACTTAATCAGTACAAAAAAAATGGTAAAAGTTTAAGCGAGTTAACAACTCTTTTAGCTGAGCTTCAAAACTACGGTGTTATAGAAAAAGACAATAGTCTTTCTACTTCGTTAAGGCTACTTTTTAACATGGCAGGTAAAAAATACTTTGGCATGCAGTCAAACTTTTTTAGATTTAGAGATGCTAGAGATGTAGCTGCTTACGTTTCTAGTTTTCAAAAAGGTGCTAGAAATTATATAGCTGCTGGTACAGTGCCTGAAAGAGATGCGCAGCCGTTATTCTCTGAAAGCATACAAAAAAGAACACCTGAAAAGCTAATAAGACAAATTAAAAAACTTAGCAAAACACCTGATAATCCTGATTATAAAAGAGCTTATAAAGAACTAGAAGAGCAATATAGTTTAATAGCGCTGAAAGCTATAGGTTACAGTCCTGAAGCAGGTGATATACCTAGAGAAAACCTTGTTTCAGCTATGTCTGTTTATTTACCAAGTCTTATAGCTAGATTTCAACCAGGAAAAGCTAAATTTTCTACATTTGTAACTTCAAATATAGCGCCTAAAAACGATACTATATATGAAGAAGCTCAAATACAACAAATAAGAGATAGTGTTAAGCTTGACGATCCTAATGTAAAAGATCTTGCTGGTGATATAAATGATACAGCAAATACACAAGAAACGTTTGTACAAAAAATAGATATGTTTGAAGATTTTAGTATTGTATCTACAAAATCTAAAGATATTAAATCTAAAATAAAAGTAAAAAAAGGTGACACATATAAAGAGGTAATTGATAATAACGCTGGTCAAGTTGGTGAAATTATATTTGACATGCCAGCTAAAAAGATTATGGAAGGTGGCGCTAATTTAACAGCTGTAAGAAAAGTTGAAGAAGGTATGCCAATACCATCTGAAGGTCAAAGCATACAACGAGTTTTTCAAGCTGGTGAAAATGCTGCTAAGTTTATAAAAACTTTACCACTGCTAAATGTTACTAGAAAAACAGCTGATATAAATAAAGTTGGTGAAAATATAGATGTATCAAGAGATATTTATGGTAGGGCTATTGGTATAAAAGGTTTAGTAATGGATTATTTTTACGAAGACTATACAGATCCAAAAGCAACTAGCAAAGATCCTAAAGTTAAACGAGATGCTGAAACATCGCCGGGTGGTAGAAGTTTAGGCTTGTCAACTCAAACAAATGTAAAAATATTAAAACCAGAATTTAGAGCACCAACAGACGAAACTATTGAAAAGTTTAAACAAGACTTAGGTATAACAGCTAAAAATGAACCAAACGTATACAATAGAGATATAGGTCAATTTTTAAAGAGTAGTGCAAAAGCTTTATCAATAGGCGTGTCATTGTCTGGTGCTCAAAGAAAACTACAAGCTAAAACAGAAGCTGCGCCAGCTGCAGAAAAACAAGCTTTAAAGCAACAAACTGCAGACATTACTACCGCACAAGGTAGAGCAGCATTTAGTGAAAGACTAGTTTTAGTTAATAACATAATTGAAGTATTAGATACTCTTGAGCTAGATGCAAAAGGTATAGATAAACTTTTAGAAAGTTTAGGTATAGATGCTACATACGATTTTAGTACAGCACTTACTGACACTGGTAGAGAAAAGTTTTTTGAAATATTAAAAAAAGATTTATTTCCTCTTATGCCAAAAGAGTTTTGGTTTAATATTAAAACATTAAAAAATGGAACTGTAAAAGTT
>Ga0163111_10001431_pt1 | contig 14755 bp, 13 predicted proteins | sample CRUFie1St18metaG_FD_109645 | JGI IMG/M metagenome (GOLD analysis project Ga0163111, IMG submission 109645) | Marine microbial communities from the Costa Rica Dome - CRUD Field 142mm St18 metaG | ecosystem: Environmental > Aquatic > Marine > Oceanic > Photic zone | place: Costa Rica: the Eastern...
TTATGCTTATCTCCTGATCAAGGAGGTCTTGAACTATATGTTCTAAAATTACTAAAATATTATCATAAGAATAATCAAAACATTCCTGTTGCTTGTTCCAAAAATTCATACATTGCACAAAATACAAAAAGTGACAAGATTGAATGCTTCTCTAGCGGTATTCTAAAGAATATAATGAATTTTTTTTTAATAAGAAAATATATGATAAAAAAAAATCTTGATATTATTCATGTCAGCTGGTCTAAAGACATATTATTATCAATAATGCTAAAACTATTCACTCCAGGAAGTATTAAAGTGATTTTTTATAGGCAGATGAAGATATCGCGTCATAAAAAGGATATATTTCATAAATTTATATATAGGCATATTGATATTATCATGGTTATTACTGATAAGCTTAAATGCGAAGCAATAAAACATCTTCCTATTGACAGTCACAAAATTCACAAACTAACATATGGAATTGATAAGCCACCCAATGATAAATCTATAGACAAATCAATATTCTTTAAAAAATATGATATGGACTCTAATATATTTTCCATAGGCATATTTTCAAGAATAGAGGAACAGAAAGGGCATCATTTAGTTTTAAACTCTATTAAAAAAAGTAAGCACGAAATACAACTATTCATTATAGGCCACTCAATGGATGATAAATATAAAGATGATCTTAAAAAAACAGCAGATAATTATGAATTATCAAGTAGATTAAAATTTATTAATTTTGTTGAATCCCCGATGTCTTATATGCCATGTTTTGACCTAATAGTACTTCCAACATATGAAGAGACATTTGGATTAATCGTTGCTGAGGCGATGTTAATGAAAGTTCCAGTAATTGGAAGTAACGCTGGAGGAGTTCCAGAAATAATAAAAGACGGCAACAATGGACTTTTATTTGAAACTAAGAATGACAATGATTTGGTTAAGAAAATTGACTATATTATAGAGAGTAAAGAAACTAAAGATAAACTTATTAATAATGCTTATGAATATGCTAATAATAAGTATGATAGTACTAACCATTTTGATAAATTAGAAAAAATAATGAATTCATTATAGCTTATGAAAATTACAGGCACGATAATTACTCTTAACGCAGAAAAATATATTCTAAGAGCCATAAAGAGTTTAGAAAACATATGTGATGAGATAATTGTACTGGATTCTGAAAGTACAGACTCCACCAAGAGTCTAGCTCAATCAGCGGGAGCTATTGTACTTACACAGCCATTCCTTGGTGACGGCAAACAAAAAAAAGAAGCTTCGAAGTCATCAAAAAATGACTGGATTTTTAGTTTGGATGCAGACGAGTATTTAGATGACGATCTCATAGATTTTGTCTCAAAACTTGATTTAGAAAATTGTAACTATGATTGTTTTTCATTTCGAAGAAAAAATTACTGTGCTGAGGAATGGATTAAAGCCGCAGGATTCTACCCAGATAATGTAACTAGATTATATAATAAATCAAAAGTTAATTATGATTCCAGAGCTGATCATGCTGCGGTTACAAGCTCGAACGTATGTAAAACTAAAAGTCATATCATACATAATACATATGAGTCTATGGAAGAGTGGGTTGATAAAATGAATTTTAGAAGCACTATGAGTGCCAGACAACTATTTCTTGATGGAAAAAAAGCATCTAATATTAGACCAATCATAAGAGGATTGTTTGCTTTCTTTAAAAAACTTATTTTAAAAGGTGGGATTTTACAAGGAAGAAATGGTTTCAAAGTAGCTATTACGACCATGTTCAATACATACCTTAAATATGTAAAGTTAAATGATTTATATTCTCAACAGGATAAGCCAGATAAGCAATAAATTATCCGATTCATTATTTATCTTTTAAATCTTTTAAAAGAGATAAACCTTATGCATAAATCATCTTAAATGTTACAATATATTTCTCGCTGTATCATGAAAAATGAATTTCTCAATCAAATCAATACTTATCTACCTAGTGTAGATTATTGTTCATTTAGGTTTGTTAATAAATATACCAATATACTATCTGTTACGAGAAATGTACTTGAGCCTATAGAAATTATAGAGGATGAAGGCTTGATGGTTACAGTTATTCATGATGGAGGATTTGGGTATGGTGCTACTAGCAATTTAACAAGAGAGGGAATTCTCAAAGCTACTGAAGAAGCAAAAAAATGGGCTAATTTTTCAAAAGGTAACTTAATACATCAGCCAACCCCACCTATAAATACCATAGATAATGGCAAGTACTTTACAAGTGAAAAAGATGGTTGGGCAAAAGAATCAAATAAAGATAAAGTTGATTATTTGATGGAAATTAACAAAGCATTAAAGTCTAAACCTGCTATCTCAAATTGGGGAGCTAGTTTTAGGTATAATAAAGTTGAAACTCTTTTTACAGACACTAATGGAAGTAAATTTAGACAAAATATCTCATACATACTTCCACAGCTTATTGCATGTGCAGAGTATAAAAAACAAATTCAAACTAGAACTTATGGCGGACATGCTCATGCTAGACAAGTTGGATATGATTTCCTAAAAGATTCGGATCTAATAAATCGTGCTAAAGTTATTGCGAATGACGCTATTGAATTATCTATGGCAGACAACTGTCCTAATAAAAAGTGTGATGTAATACTTGCTCCAGATCAAATGATATTACAAATTCACGAATCAATCGGTCATCCATTAGAGCTTGATAGAATTCTTGGCGATGAGAGAAATTACGCTGGCTCTAGTTTCGTTAATTTAGCAATGTTTGGAAATTACCAGTATGGATCAAAAAAACTAAATATATCATTTAATCCTGATCAGGAGTCTGAATTAGCTACGTATAATTTTGATGATGATGGTACGAAAGCTGAAAAAAAATTCTTGATAAAAGATGGTAAACTCGAAAGACCTATTGGAAGTTTTTATTCAGCTCAAAGAGCAGATCAAGACTTTGTTGCTTGTTCAAGAGCAACAAGCTGGAACAGACCTCCAATCGATAGAATGGCAAACATTAACATGGAACCTGGAGATTCTACATTTGCACAAATGGTAAGCTCTATTGAGGATGGCATATTATTAGAAACAAATAATTCTTGGTCTATTGATGATTATAGAAATAAATTTCAATTCGGCTGTGAAAAAGGAACCCTTATAAAGGATGGTGAATTAAAAGAGGTAGTAAAGAATGCAAATTATAGAGGTATTACAAAAGAATTCTGGCATAACTTAGAAATGGTTGGAGACAAATCATCTTTCTCTATCCTAGGAACAGCAAACTGCGGGAAAGGAGAACCTAACCAAACTATTTTTGTAGGTCACGCAACTCCATCATGTCTTTTTAAAGATATTGACATTTTCGGTGGAGAGTCATGAGGGAATATTTTGAAAAAATAACAAAAGAACTTTTTAAAAATATAAATAGTAAAGAAATTCTGATAGTAAATTTTGATGCGGAAGAATCCACTTTTGTAAGACTAAATAAAGCAAAAATTAGACAAGCGGGAGATGTAAAGCAGATATCAGTAACATTAAGTTTGTTAAATAAAGAAAAAAGAAACCTTAAATCCTCTATAAGGCTTAACGGCAGTATCGATAGAGATATATCTACATTAATTAAAACGTTGAATTATCTTAAAAGAGAATTACCTGATTTACCAAAAGATCCATATCTAATGTATTCAAATTCTATCCATTCAACAAGTGTCTCTGAGGATAAATCTTCAATTGATGATAGAGAAATTTTAGATTATATAATCTCTTCTGCCAACGGACTTGATCTTGTAGGAATATATTCATCAGGGTACATATATACAGGATTTGCAAATTCTTTAGGTCAAACAAATTGGCATGCTAACTTCTCATTTAGTTTTGATTATTCAGTTTATAATAAAAATAATAATGCTATAAAATTAAACTATTCATCAAAAAAATGGGATAAGTCAAAATATGATATTATTTTAGATAATGGTCTTAAAAAACTAGAAATTTTGTCAAATCCAACAAAAAAGATTGAGACTGGGCAATATACAGTATACCTAGAGCCATCTGCATTAAATGAAATTATTGATATGATGGCATGGGGCGGTTTTAGCTATAAATCTAACAAAATTGGAACTAGCCCACTTCATTTGTTGAATAAAAAAGAAAGAAGCTTGAACGAATCAATTTCTATAAACGAAAATATTAAAGATGGCTTATCTCCTAATTTCAATGCTGATGGGTTTATTAAGCCTGAAAATATAAGCATGATTGCAAATGGAGAATTTATAGAATCTTTAACTTCGCCAAGATCATCTATTGAATACTCTGTTACACATAATGCATCAAGCTCATCCGAATATCCCAGTTCAATCGATATGAAGGAAGGAATAATCAAGAGTAATGATATTTTGAGTACTATTAATAACGGGATATATATAAGTAACTTATGGTACTTAAATTTTTCAGACAGAAATAATGGCAGGATTACTGGCTTAACAAGATTTGGCTGCTTTTTAGTTGAAAATGGCGAACTTACCTCACCAATCAATACTATGAGATTTGATGATAGTGTTTATAGCATGCTTGGCACTAATCTAATTGGTCTTACGTCAAATAGAGATTTGTTAATTGATTCAGGTACTTATGAAGAGAGATCTACAGCTAGTGCGAGACTACCAGGGGCATTAATCAATAATTTTAAAATGACTCTATGACTATTATAACTAGATTTGCTCCAAGCCCGACCGGATGGCTTCATATAGGTGGTGTACGAACTGCATTATACTCATGGTTATATGCAAAAAAAAATAATGGTAAGTTTTTTTTAAGAATAGATGATACTGATACTACAAGAAGTACTGATCAATATAGAAATTCAATCATCTCAGCGCTTGAAGAACTTGGCCTAAAACATAATGATGAAATTATATATCAATCAAAAAGGTTTGATCGGTACATAAATAAAATAGAAGAACTTCTAAAAAACAATATGGCTTACTACGACAAAGTAGATATAAATGAAAAAACTAAGGAAACTGACCTTAGCATTCAATTTGAAAATAGATTAAATAAAAAGGGATATGTTATTAGATTCAGAAACCAAAAGGAAAAAAATATTACAGTCAATGATTCTGTACATGGTGAAGTGACTTTCGATACAAAAAACTTTTTTGATGTAGTTATTTTAAGATCAAATGGAGTACCTACTTATAACCTCACATCTGTTGTAGATGACATTGACCATGGCATAACACATTTAATACGAGGCGACGATCATTTAAGTAATTTACCAGTACAAATTAACTTGTTTGAATCTTTTGGTTCTGAGATTCCCAGTTTTTCTCATTTACCGATGATTCACGGTGTAGATGGAAAAAGATTATCAAAAAGGCATGGAGCGGTTGATATAAATTATTTTTTAGAGGAAGGGTACAGAGTAGATGCAATAATAAATTATTTAGCAAAGACTGGGTGGTCACACGGAGATCAAGAAATATTCAGTTTATCTGAACTAACTAAATTATTTGATCTCAACAGAATAACTAAATCAGCAGCAACATTCGACATAGATAAGCTCAACTGGCTAAATCAGTATTATATTAAAAATGATAGTATTGATAATATTGCAAATGAGATTTTGCCATTTTTATTATCTAAGGACTTACCAAATAAACCGGAAAATAATCAATATTTAAAAGATATATTAGAATTAGGTATTGAAAGAGAATATTCAATGAAAAATATTGCTGATAGCATATTATATTTTTATGAGAATGAACTTGATTATGATTTAAAGCAAATCGAAAAATATGATAGAAAGCAGACAATCACTATTTTGAAAAATGTTATTTCTAAACTATTCATCATAGATTTTAATGATAAAGTTTCAATAAGTTCATGTGTCAAGGAGACTTGTGAGGAGTTATCTCTAAAATTTAAAGATGTAGGACCTTTAATAAGATTTTCAACGACTGGTAGATTAAATGCACCATCTATTGATGATTTGTGTTTTGTTTTAGGAAAGAAAAGGGTACTGGAGAGAATATCAAGATTTCTTGAAATTTATCAGTAATCTTATCTACCAGTGTGGGGGTCGTTCTCTCTCATAATTAATTTTATTATCTTTATCATCCCCATAGCCATCGTATTTCTTTTTATTTTTATCCTTTTGTTGGTATTTTTTTAAGATTTTTTTATTTTGTTTTTTCATATTATTAATATATATGCAAAAATAGACTATGAGCAATAGTGAGTTATATATATGGTACCCCGCACTTTTATTTCCTGCAATACCTATTATGTTATTAGTTTTTACAAATAAATATACAGCATTAGCAATGTTAATTAGAAAATTACATATACTTTCCTACGACAGCTCGGGGAATTATTTATCTGTAGAAAGAATACAAATTCTATCATCAAGATTATTATTGTTAAGGTGGATGCAAACTCTTTCTTGTATAGCATTTTTATTTAACCTTCTAACTATATTTTTTGGATACATAAACTTTATAAATGCAGCAATAAACTTATTCGGAATTTCTGTATTCATTTTCTCTATTGCAATTATTCTTTTTATAATTGAATCGCAACAATCTCACTATGCTTTGAATCTACATATTAAAGATTTAGAGGCTTACAACAAAAACAGTACTTCTCATAATAGTTAGAAAGCATCCAAGGCATTTCATTAAAATAATCAAGATTAAAATTACCTAGAAATATACCAGATAAAAAATATAATTGGCATGACTATAAATAGAGATATCAGATACACCCGTATCATTGTACGGAACCGTATTTTTGTCTGAAGATTTTTATTCAATATCTATCCATGTCTATTTATATTATCGAAACATATAATCTAGGTTATTTCTATGCTTTATTTGGTATTTTTTGACAAAAGTTGCGTCCCCAAGGGGATTCGAACCCCTGTTGCCGCCGTGAAAGGGCAGTGTCCTAGGCCTCTAGACGATGGGGACTTAACAGTTTGGAAAATATTATACAGAGATATTTAATAAAAAGATAATATTATAATATTTTATTACGCCTAACTTTTATTAGCATTAAGGTTTGATTAGTATGTTAAACTTAGTTTGATTAATGATAAAAAAACCTCAACAAAAATATTGTTCTTACTGCGGATCTAAAACTTCATATAAAATTCCTGATGGCGATAATAGGAAACGGGCAGTATGCGAAGAATGTTTAACTATTTTTTATGAAAACCCAAAAGTTGTTTCTGGCTGTATATTAGAACTGGAGGATAAAATACTCCTCTGCAAAAGAGCCACTGAGCCAAGAAGTGGATATTGGACTTTACCTGCAGGATTTTTGGAAAACAATGAGACAGTATCTGAGGGAGCACTACGAGAAACATATGAAGAGGCTAATGCAAGGTCACAAGATATTGAGCTTTTTTTTATGTGTGATTTACGTCATATCAGTCAGATATATATGATGTATCGAGGCCCACTTTTAGATGGTAAGTTTTCTGCAGGGCCAGAAAGCGAGGAAGTGCAGCTTTTTACTGAATCAGAAATTCCTTGGGGTGATATTGCGTTTACCGTTATAGAAAAAACTTTAAGACTTTATTTTAAGGATAAGAAAAGTGGGAACTTTTCAATACATTTTGATACTATTGACCCTAGATGAAACTTTTGACTATTTTCTTTGCAGTATTACTCTTGACTACTAATCTAGCTTTAGCACATGATGATAATGAGGAGCGAATAAAATTTTGGAAAGAATACTATAATCCAAAAGTTGAAGCCGATAATCATAATGTTCCGGAGATTAAAATTGACTTAATTAAAAATAAACCTTTTTATCAAATTAAAACAAGTATTAAAAATTTCAAATTTACTCCAGAGAAAAACATGAAAAATAATTTACCAACAGAAGGCTATGGTAAGTTATATATAAATGGAGAATATGTTAGTAGAATATATAGCGAATATCATTTTGTAAGAATATTACCTGTTGGTTTCAACGATATTACAGTAATACTCAGCTCAAATTTAGATCATGATATTGCTATAGACGGGAAAGTAATATCAGATAATATTGTATATCAATTCCCAGAATATTCTTTTTCTGAAGCAAGAAATAAATCATATAATCAAACTATTCAATGTGAATTTTCAGAAAAAGGACAAAATTTACTTAAAATGCAATTAAGTAAAAATATGTTAATTACTGAATCATCTGAGTATCTTCAATGCAGACATGATGCTAGGAATAATATATTAAGCCCTTTTACAAAGGATATGACTCGCTTACAAAGACACTATCATAAAGTTACTCTTCAGGCCCTCACTAAGAGAATTAAAGTATGGAAGAAATATGAAAATAGTAATATTAGTATAGAAGAGGCGCGGACAGAAAATCAAAAAATTGAAAATCAAATTGATATGCTTATGGAAAAGAAACTTAAGCAATTAGAAGAGGTAAAAAATGACGGTTGAATTGTTTATAGAAGCTTACACCACAACATCATTAGTTATGTTTCCTATATTAGTTTTTATTATAATTCTATTAATTAGAGACCTCGGCAAATATTCAAAGCTATCTGAAAAAATTAATAATGTAATCAAAAACTTATCTGAAGATGTTGAAGATAAAGGACTAAAAAAGCAAAAAACTGAATCGCTCCTTAGTCATCTCTCTCGGTATATAAATAAAAAATAGGGTCATTTTAAATTTTTCAATTTCACCGTATTCTTAATTACTGACATATTTCCTCTTTGGGTAATATAACTAAAAACTAATTCTGGTGACAAATTAATCATACATTTATTTGAATTACACATTTTTATTATATTAGTGTTATAACATGGGGAACAGCTTAATTTTAAATTTGCTTGTATAATAATATTTTTACCATTTCCATATGGGCCAGTCTCACTAAATGGTGTTGGTCCATGCAAAGCTATAACTTTTCTTGCACTTACGCCAGCAACATGTACAGAACCACTATCGGTTGCTATAGTACATTCACTACTTTTCATTATATTAACTAGATTTGGTAAGATAGTCCTTCCAGTCAAGTTATGAATTCTTGGATTATATAAATTTAATTGAGCAATATATCTTTTTTCATTAGTACTGCCTGTGATTATAATATCCAGATTTGTTTCATTAATCACTTTATCAATTAATATCTGCCAATTCTGAAGTGGCCATGCTCTATACCCTCGATAGTTTTTCTTATTGAAATGACTATTAGTTGGGCAAATTACAATATATTTATTATGAATATTATATTTCTTTTTGATATCTATATCTGATCCAATGAGATAAGGATAATAACCATCAATAGATAAATCAGAAAAATATGATTTTAAAATCCTTAGTTGGTGTTTTACTCTATGCTCATTTTGAATATTTTCAGAAATATACTTATAAGGAAGGCCAACTTTTATTTTACCTCTGGTAAGCCATGCCAAACTTAGAAATTTATTTCCTAACTCTAAATTGATTACAGCATCATAGGGATTAAACAATGATTTTAAAATTATCTTCAGTTTATCTATATTAAATAAAAGAGGTAGCTTAGTGAATCTTACAAATAATGGAGATATTCTTGAATCGAACATAAACAAGTCACTCAGATTAGGTTTAGTCACCCATTCAATTTCTAGTTCCTCTCCATAATAATCTACTAAGGGCTTCACTACAGCTGTTGCATCAACTGTATCTCCTAATAATCCGCATCTAATAATTAATATTCTTGGCTTTTTTTTATTCATTATTTAGTTATAATACATCCAAAATAAATTATAACCTAATATGTCTAAGTGGATAAGATTTACAAGTAATAATACAGAGTCATTTGGAATAATCCTTGACGATAAAATAACTCTGTATGATGGAGATATGTTCAATAATCCAACTAAGACTGATCAGGTAATTGATAGAAAAAACGCTAAACTCATAAATCCATGCACACCATCTAAAATGATTGCACTGTGGAATAATTATCAATCTTTAGCAAATGAAAAAGGTCTATCTAAGCCAAATAACCCTCTTTACTTAAATAAAGCCATATCATGCATAATAGATCAAGGCGAAGATATCATCAGACCAAAAAGCTATAATGAAAGCATCTTCTTTGAGGGAGAGCTGGGCATAGTTATCGGAAAAACATGTAAAGATATCCATAGCAATAATTCCTCAGAATATATTTTTGGTTACACTTGTATTAATGATGTTACAGCAATGGATCTTGTAAAAAAAGACCCATCATTTGATCAATGGACTAGATCAAAAAGTTATGACACCTTTGGAATTTTCGGACCATGTATAGTCGATAATGTTGATCCAATGTCGCTTTCTGTTTCTACAGCTGTTGACGGCAAGATAAAACAAAATTATAAAACAGATGATATGTTCTTTAATGTTTATGAAATTGTAAGTTTTCTATCTCATGATATGACACTTTATCCTGGAGATATTATTGCTTGTGGAACCAATTCAGGGCTTGGTCCTATGGTATCAGGAGAAACAGTAAGCGTATCAATATCATCTATTGGTGAAGTAACGAATAAGCTATTATAAAACTATCTTCTTTTCCAGATATCCGAAGATCCGTCTGGTCTAGGTTCAGGTATTGCATCAAATTCTATGTTCTCCTTACCATTGTAAATAAGAAAATGCCTTCCTTTCGCTCTGCCCAGAAGTGTAACATTCGTTTCTTTTGCAACATTTAGTCCCATCTCAGTAATACCTGACCTAGAAAGGAGTACTGAAATATTCATTTGAGCAACTTTTATTACCATTTCCGAAGTCAATCTACCAGTGGTATAAAATATTTTTTCACGACCTTCTAATTCATTTAGCCACATATGACCGGCAATAGCATCTACTGCATTGTGCCTACCCACATCTTCAACAAAATCTAAAATTTTTTCATCACTACATAGTGCACAACCATGAACTGCGCCTGACTTTCTATATATTTCATTTTTATCATGCAATAGCTTCAACAGCTTATAAATTGTTGATTGTTTTGTTATTTGTTCATTGACTTTTTTTTCTTTAAGCTCATCCATAATACCCCCAAAAGTTGTGCCTTGCCCACACCCAGAGGTTACCACTCTGTGTTTAAGTTTATTATCTACTTTTGCAATATCAAGATTATTAGTTGTTACAGCTGCAGCATTAACTGACCAATCAACGTGAACAGATTTTAATTGGGAGAGAGTATTAATAATACCCTGATTTCTAAGATAACCTATAACAAGCGCTTCAGGATAATGACCTAAAGTCATCAGTGTAACAATTTCTTGTTTATCTAAATATATTGTAAGAGGTAACTCGCCTGTGATAGGGAATGACCTTTCTTTTTTATATTCATCATATACTTTTATTTCTGATGTATTTGGTCTCTTCGAGGCTGAAATATCAATCTTTGTTTTATTATTCATATGTAATGACTTATATTACAATACTACAATGAGAAAGTTTATTTTTTTATTATTATTGTTCGCATCATCTAATATCTACGCAGATTTAATAAAAATAACCATACTAGGTAGCGGTACTCCAAGAGTCAATTTCGATAGATTTTCACAATCAATTCTAGTTGAGCATAAAGAGGATAAATTTCTATTTGATACAGGCAGGGGAGCATTATTAAGATTACATCAATCTAGGATTTTACCAAATGAGATTAGCAACATATTTTTTACTCATTTACATTCTGATCATATACTTGGCTTCGCAGATATTCTTATGACAGGCTGGGTTTATCATAGAAACTCACCTTTAAATATATTTGGGCCAAAAGGAACTAAAAATTTCGTTCATAGCACTTTGCAATCATATAAAGAGGATGTAAGAGTAAGAAGTAGTGAACCAGAAAAGTTAGATAAAAAATATCTTAAATCAAATATAACAATAATTAATGATGGTTTTAAATTTGAAAAGAATGGCTTAACTATCGAAGCTTTTTCAGTGGAACATGAACCATTCACTCATGCTTTTGGATTTAAAATTTTTAATAATAAATTCTGTATGATTATATCTGGAGATACGACCTATACTGATAATATAATTAAGAAGGCAAAAAACTGTGATATTTTAATTCATGAAATAGCTCATGCATCAGAACATACACTTGAAAAGTTTCCAAAAGCAAAAGGCGTCATCTCTTATCATACAAATATAAATCAGATAAGTAAGATTATTAATCAGGTAAAACCTAAGCTTACTGTTCTTAATCACGTTTTATTGTTAGATGGGTCTTCAGATGAGGAAATCTTAAAAAAAATAAAAAAAAATACAAACTATGATGTACTTATTGCTAAAGATTTAATGACAATAGATCTTAAAGAAGAAATATACATATATAAACAAAAAAACCTATGACAAAGATAATTGGAATACTTAACTTAACTCTAGATAGTTTCTCAGATGGGGGTCTATATTATGATTTGAATTCAGCCAAAAAACATATTGCTGAAATGATTAATCATGGAGCAGATGTAATTGATATTGGGGCTGAATCAACAAGATCTGGCTTTTCAGATATAGGTTATTCTAAGCAAATAAGGACTCTAGAGCCGGTAATAGATTTTATAAACAAAAATTATAATACATCAATTAGTATTGATACACGGTCAAGTAAAGTTATAAAACATTTTATGAATTCTAATATTTCATTTATTAATGATGTTTCATCTGGATTAAATGATACAGAAATGCTGAAGTGTGTTGCAGAATCAGGATGTAATTATATTATGACTCATATGCCAAAAGAGCATAAAGAAGGAAATATAAAAAAATTTGATAATATATTGCATGAACTAGAGAAGTTTTTTAAAGAACGAATAGAGTCATGTAGTAGCGTTGGCATTAATCAAGATAAACTTATTATTGATCCTGGTATAGGGTTTGGCAAGTCAGGTGATGACAATTTAAAGATTATTAAAAACTTAGATTTTATATTTAATATACACAAAAATATCTGCATTGGTACGAGTAATAAAAGATACTCATCCAAATTATTTGATGGAGTTGAAACTAAAGAAGATTTAAAAGTTGCTAATCTAGCCTCCTTTGCTATAAGTGCGCTTGAAGACGTGACGTATCTAAGAGTTCATGACGTAGGTATAACAAAAGACACTATATCGGTAATTGAAAAAACAAAAAATATTAATTAAGACTACTTACTATTGTTTTAATAAAATTTTCAGAGAAGTGTTTGTTATCTAAAATCTTGGATGTTTTTAATTTATGCATAAGCGTTTTTTTAATTGAGACACGTCTCTCACTATCAATTAATGAGATAATTTTATCTTTATATTCTGCGCTGCTGTTTGTTATAAGATTTTTCAAACCGAGTACACTTAGAATACTCGTACTTACTCTTGAGGCAAAATGGTTACCTTCAAGCGTTACTAGAGGAACACCAGCTTGAAGCATCTCTATAGATGTTGTGTGTCCGTTATAGATTCTGGTATCAAGAGCTATGTCGATATGTTGAATTCTTTCTAGGTGATTTACATAATCTACTTTATCAGCGAATATTATTCTATCTATGTTAATTTTATTGTTTATGAAGCTAATAATGTTATCTTTCATCTCCTTTCCTTCATCAAGCAGCCATAAATATGTATTTTCATACTCATATAAGATATCAATCCATATACTAAAAAATATTGGGTCTAGTTTGAAAGATTGGTTTAAGCATCCAAGAATTATGCCTTTTTGAGGTAAGCTATAAAGTTCCCTTTTTGTTTTTACTTCTGTATTCAATTCTCCATTGTTAACCTGATATCCATCAGGTAAGTACAAAAATATTTCTTTATAATACTTTTGCATACTTTCCGGGGTCGTAATCTTATCTGTAAGTATATAATCATATATATCACTACCAGTAGTTCCTGGAAAAGCTAGATAAGCTATGATGATTTTAGCTATATTCTTATCAAGCATACCGATTCTGTTATGTGATATTATCGTAGTGAGGTCAACGAGTATATCTAAATTATAGCTTTTAATTTTTTCATATCCATCTTTAAAATTTAAATCTGTAATATCAACAAACTCATCAAAACTCTCTTCAATATAAGATTTTTTATTCTCATCATGATTATAAGAAAACATAAAAACTGAAATATTAGATTTTTTTAAATTAATAAATAAATTTTTAATAAGATAAAAAGTAGGGTGATCTCTTATCTCACCACATAAAAAGCCAAGTTTAATCATTTGAGAGGATCTTACAAAGTGTTTATTTTTAGTATCCTTTTTGAAACTATTATCCCATTTAACTGCATTATTATAATTTTTTTCTTCATCCATTACGTATGAGACATGAAGGAAAGGATGAACAGAAATCTTATTGGATTTAAGTAATTCTTCGGTTTGATTGAATGTGCTCCAAGAACATACTATTTGATTAATTCGAATTTTAAGCTCATATGCTCTATGTTTATATTCTAAGTCTGAGATAAGCTCATTGCATATTTCTAATGATTCTGAATATTGCTTTTTCTCAAATAAGCCCAAAGATAAATTAAATTTAGCATCCGCATAATTAGGATTATTCTTAATTGCTTCTCTTGCGTATTTAATTCCCTTATCAATTTGTCCCTCCTCAAGCATTATGAGAGCTAAATTATTTTGTGCAATTTCTTTATATGATGTCAAAAGTAGTGAGCTATAAATTTCTTTAGCATTTGATATTTCACCTGTTACCTTGTATACATTTCCCAAATTCAATTTCAACTTAGAATCATCAGGATATTGCCTGATAGCATCAAGTAACAAA
>Ga0163111_10001432_pt1 | contig 14750 bp, 21 predicted proteins | sample CRUFie1St18metaG_FD_109645 | JGI IMG/M metagenome (GOLD analysis project Ga0163111, IMG submission 109645) | Marine microbial communities from the Costa Rica Dome - CRUD Field 142mm St18 metaG | ecosystem: Environmental > Aquatic > Marine > Oceanic > Photic zone | place: Costa Rica: the Eastern...
GGCATTTTATGACTATTTTGGAAGTGTTAATGTACTCGACTTTAGTGCTGGTTGGGGTGATAGGTTGGCTGGGTTTTATTGTGGAGAGACTACAAAATCATATGTTGGGATTGACCCAAACTCAACGAATCATCCAAACTATAAGAGACAAGTTGAGTTTTATAAAAAACATCAAACATTCTTTGAAGAAGAAAAGAATGTAGAATTAATCTGTAGTCCAGCAGAAGATGTGGATTATACAGAGTATGAAGATTATTTTGATACAATATTTACATCACCACCTTATTTTGATGTTGAGAAGTATAGTGATGAAGACACACAGAGTTACAAAAGATATACCACGATTGATAGTTGGAATGAAAACTTCTTACATAAAACAATTGGAAAATTGATACCAACACTCAAACAAGGTGGGATAATCGCTGTAAATATAGCTGATGTATATCATGAATCTGTCAAAGGTTATGTGGATATAACTAACTCTATGAATGATTTTATAAAATCTAAAGGTCTTAGGTATGAAGGTTGTATTGGTATGGAGATGACGAAAAGATTTAATTCTGCTGGAGCAGGTAAAGGAGTAAGTGATTACTACTCGGAAGATTTAAAAGAGAAGGCAAAAGAAACTGAAAATATTGCTTTTGGTGAACCGATTTGGATTTGGAGAAAAAATTAATTTACGGATTATTAAATGATATTTATACAAAAAGAGGTTATATGAGCGAAAATACATTATGGGTTGAAAGACACAGACCCAAAACACTTGATACATACATCGGAAACGAACAACTAAAAGAAAAGGTAAAACATTATTTGGATAGTGGAGACCTACCACACCTTTTGTTGTTCGGTAAAGCTGGAACTGGTAAAACCACATTAGCTAAATTACTTGTTAATAACATAGATTGTGATTATCTATATATCAACGCTTCAGATGAGAATAATGTGGAGACCGTGAGAAGTAAGGTTAAGAACTTCGCCTCCACTATGGGTTTCAAAGATTACAAGGTTATAATATTAGACGAGTGTGATTACATTACACCAAATGCCCAAGCCGCACTTCGTAATCTTATGGAAACATTTTCTAAACATTGTCGATTTATCTTAACTTGTAATTTTGTGGAAAGAATAATCGACCCAATACAATCTCGTTGTCAATCGTTTCAAGTAATACCACCAAATAAAAATGATGTAGCTAAACATCTACACAATATATTGACCGAAGAGGGTATAGGATATCAAAGAGAGGATTTAGGTATATTGGTTAATAGTGGTTATCCTGATATTAGAAGAGTTATAAATGGAGCTCAGAGACAATCTATTGGTGGAAAGTTGAGTATAGATAAACAAAGTATAGTAGAAAATGATTACAAGATGAAGCTAGTGGATATACTCAAAACTCAAGATAAGAAAAATGCCTTCAAAAATATTCGTCAGTTAATGGCTGATGCTAAGGTTACAGACTTTGCTGATTTATTCAGACTTTTGTATGACGAAGTCGATAGTTATGGTAGTGGTAAAGTAGCCGATTGTATATTGATTATTGCTAAATATGAATTAAGTGATTCACAAGTAGTGGATAAAGAAATCAACGCGATGGCTATGTTGATAGAAATTTTAAGTGTTATTAAATAAGGAGTTCAAATGTACTTTGAAGCAACGGTTGTATTCATAGAAGAAATACAAATGAAAAATGGTGTTAAAGAAAAAAAGGTTAGAAGAAGTTACTTGGTAGAATGTGATTCTGTAAGTGTTGCTGAAGCTAAAGTAAATGAGTTTGTGAAACACTCACCTTTTGTTTTTGAAACAATATTAGTTAAACAATCTAAAATAGTAGATGTTATATTGGATGAAGTGTAATGGAAAAATATTGGGGTGAGAAAAGAACACCGAAAACAACTTTAAATTCATCAAGTAAATCAGAAAAACACATCTCCGTTCATGAGAATAAAATTTATTACTATTCAAATGTAAATCGAGATAGTGCTTCTGAGTTAAATAAAAAAATAGGTGAGATAGAATCCAAAAGTTTAACTTTATGTAATACATTGGATTTAGACGAACCACCAACACTAAGGATTTTTATCAACTCAGGTGGTGGTAGTGTGGTTAGTGGTATAGCATCAATGGACACTATAATTAGAACTAAAGTGCCTGTTCATACATATGTCGATGGTTTCGCAGCAAGTGCTGCAACATTCTTATCGGTGGTTGGTAATTACAGATTTATGAGTAGAAATTCATATATGTTAATACACCAACTTTCAAGTAATTTTTGGGGTACATATGCAAACTTCGAAGACGAGAAGAAAAATCTTGATTTGATGATGAGAACAATAAAAGATGTTTATAAAAAATACACAAAAGTACCGATGAAAAAAATTGATGAAATATTGAAACATGATTTATTATGGGACGCAAAAACTTGTTTGGAATATGGTTTGATAGACGAAATTATTTAAGGAAAGAAAATGGCAAAAAGAAAATTTAGACCACAACCAGGTCAACAACCTCAAGCTCAGCAGGTAAAAGTTGATTTATCACAGGCCGAGACAATGAAGTGTGAGGATTGTGGAAATTATGTATTTATAAAGGGTACTGTGTTGAAGAGATTATCTGCTCTTATTAGTCCGACTGGTCAAGAGGCTATCGTACCGATTGAAATATTTAGTTGTGGAAATTGTGGTAAAGTTCCAAGTACGATGTTAAAAGATGTTGGATTAGATGGGAGTGGTGTAGAATCTTTACAACCATGATATTTATTTTCATATAATGGGAGAATAAAATGAAAGTAAATGTAAACGATGTTCACATTTATCAAAGTAGTGCTTCACTTGATAATGTTATAAATCAATTGAATTTTTACTTTGAAATAAGTGGTTCAAGGACTAATGGTGGTATAAATACTGTTAGGAGATGGTATACTTTTGAATGTGAGCCTGTCACTTCAGCTTCTTTTACTCCTTATACAGACTTAACTTCCCAAACAGTTCAAGGTTGGGTACAAAGTTCATATGGAAGTAATTGGGGTTCATTCACATCAAGTGTCGAAACTTTACTAAACGAAAAATTAACAGCCCATCAAAACTCAGATTTTCCTTTGACGGATATATCTTGGGAGTCGGGCTCATTTATCACAAATGGAAATCTTACTCAGATATATTTTACAACAAGTCCACATCTACAAGCTGATTGGGGAGAGAATGACCCTTGGCTATAAATTATGGTAGTCTATTGTGATAGAAAAAACTCACAGACATCCGATTTTTGTATAGATTTTGATAACAATTTTTCTGATTTGAGAAGAGAAATAATGTGTTTCAATAGAAATATAAAATGGGATGGTATGTGGAATATTACTGAAGCAAGAAAAAGATTGAAAAATAATTGGAGATTAGTAATATTCAAACCTCAAGATAAGATAAAAGGTTGGGGTTGGTTGAATAAAAACAATAAAGAAATTTGTAATATTTATGTAAACTCCAAACATAGAAATCAAGGTATTGGTACAAAGATTGTAAATTCATTACATCGACATTGTCAAGATTGGGATAGATGGTGGTCTCAAATTGATGATTGGAATATCCCATCTCAAAAAGTTTTCTCCAAGTGCAATTATAAAATTTTAATATAGACCTATTTATTTAAACAATCCTAATAAACAGGAGAACAGTGATGACACCACTTAAAAAAACAACAATAGGAATAGCTCTGCTATTTGGGTTATTATCTGCACAGACTCATGTGCAACTTCATTATGATACAGAACGAGGACACTACACCTCAACATTAGAAATGTTTAAACCAGATGATTTAGGTTCGAATTTTTTCTTTGTTGATTTCGACTACGAAGAAGGTCGTCCAACTTCTGCTGCATATTGGGAAATAGCAAGAATGTTCAATGTAAAGAACATAGGACTTGGAGTACAATACAATGGTGGTTTAAATACCTTTGGTAGTTACGAACCATCTTGGTTAGCAGGTGCTGAGTATCCAATCAATTTGGGTATTGGAACACTTGTGTCAAGTGCTTGGGTTAGACACACACATCTTTATGGGTATGGATGGCAACTTACTGGGGTTTGGTATGAACAACTCTCGGACAAAATATCATTCACAGGTTTTGCAGACATTTGGAACGATGGGGATTTAGTCGTTTGGATGGCAGAACCACAGATATGGTATAGTTTCGGTCAACTGGCAGTTGGTGGAGAGGTCGAGATAAGTCAAAACTTCGTGTGGGGTGCTGGTGAGGATATACAAGTAATGCCGACTCTCGGTGTAAAATGGGAGTTTTAAGATGAGTAACGAATTACTTTTTATTCTACAGATGATTGTATCCCTTTCATTTGTGTTGTGTTTATTCAGACTCGGTAAGGAATACCTTGTCGGTTACATTGGATTCGCAGTAATCTTATCACAGATATTTGTCAATAAACAATTCGATTTATTCGGTTTAGCGGCAAGTGGTGGTAATGTGATGTATGCATCTTTATTCTTGGCAACAGATTTGCTAAGTGAATGGTATGGTAAGAAGGAAGCCAAACGGGCAGTTAATATAGGATTGTGTTTGTCCGTAATATATTTGGTTCTCTCTCAGTTTATTATAGCCTATTCACCAAATGGAGCAGATTGGGGTGCCGCAGAATGGTTGGGTGGATTATTCTCATTAAGTCCGTCAATTGTGATTGGAAGTCTTTTAGCTTACATATGTGCACAATACAATGATGTACATTTGTTTCACAAGTTGAAAGAAAAGTTCAATGGTAAACACCTATGGTTAAGAAACAATGTAAGCACGGCCGTTAGTCAATTCATAGACACATTCATTTTTATTGTGTTCGCGTTTTGGTTAATACCCAACCTCATAGGTCATTCTGATATGCTTCTACCATTAAATGTGATGTTACAGATATTTGTTACTACCTACATATTTAAGTTGTTTGTAGGAGCAATTGATACCGCATTTATTTATGTGAGTAGACATATCTAACTCGTTATGGCCTTGGAGAATATAACAAACAAATTGAAAGATGTTAGTCAATACATAATATCAAGTTCTAATGGATGGCCTGATTATAAAGTTGGGTTCTTATGTAGTTACGACTTTACAATTCAAAATAATGAACCAAAACTATATGAGTTCAATACAAATATAGCTTGTTTGTATGACGCTCCCATGTCTTTCAAAATTCAAACTTTGACCAATTATTTTTCAAGTCAAAATATTGATAAACTTTATGTGTTTGGGTTGGAGTATAATAAAAATGTCTCCAATCCATCCAAGGCCTTCTACGAAAAACTAAGTAAAAGTTGTTTAAATTTGAACATATCATCTTCATTGATATTGGATTCAGAAGTATATAATAAACAATGGAATATTCCATCGGGTTCAAATGAATATACACTCTTCATCCAAACACCTTATAAGTACGATGAATTAAATTCTTTGGTTAGTGGTTCTTATTCTAAAAGAAATTTTAAGTCAATACTTTCTCATAGTCCATCTTCATCGATGCAAATACATGAGTTTAATCCTAAATTTTTGAAAAGTAATGACAAATATCCTGATTATATCGTGAAAAATAGTGAAAGTGACAGAAGTTTACTATCAGGAAACTTGAAATTATATTCTTATGATGAATCACACTACAAAAAACTTAGTCAATCATTATCAGATGATTATATTTTAGAAGAATATATCATCGGTAGTGGCAGTAGTCCAAATGATAATTACACTTATAATTACGAATATACTAATTCTTTTCTTTTCAGTTATGATAAGGTCTTAGATTTAGGAATAGAAAACCTATCTCATAGATTGACAAGGAAAAATTCATATGAATGGGATTTAGTTCCATCTTTGGAGTACCGACATATAGTCCATCAAGATGTTCACTTGGAATTATCAGATGGCTCTTACAAAAAGGTGAGTGAGTTATTGATTGGAGATATAATAAAATCAGTAGAACTAAATGGGTTGAGAATTCAAAGTAACGATTTAGCCAAATGGAAATCAAATGATATCAATGGGAAAATTTCAAATTCTAAGATTACAAATATCTTAAATAAAAAGATACCATCATATTACCTTGTAAATCAAAAATATAAATTACCTGATTGTTATGGTAGAGTTGTTGAAAAAAAAGAATTATTTCAATTCAATGTTCCTTCTGAATTAGATTTAGATAGTAAATTGATATCAAAATGTTCTGATAATAATTTTAGTTTAAAAGAAATAAAATCTATAGAATATATTTTACAGGATGAAATATTTTATTCAATAGAACTTGAAGGGGCTGACCTATTTTACATGGATGACTTATTGGTTCATTCGTAAGCAATTTATTCAAAGTTTCAAGAGAGTGAAATACTATTTATAATTATGAAAACAAAATCTTTGTTTGACCACATTACCCATATAACATCGAAACAAACAAAAAACTATTGGGAAAATCTTAATGATGCCGATAGGAAGACTTGGTCTAACTATATGGTTCACAGATTCCTTTCGATGAATATGAATTGGACAGAATTGGTCAATGAAATACAAAAATATAAATTAGAACCAAAAGACTTATATCGATTGTATACCGAAATATTACCAAAGGGTAAGCAATGGTTAAGGTATACCAAAGGAAAAAAGGTTATGAAATATCCAACTTGGGTTGTAGAAATTGTTACAAGGTATCATGAAGTTAGTGTAAAAGAGGCTAATGAGTATTTAGAAATATACTATAGTTCAGAACAAGGTAAGGCTGAATTGAAATCCATACTTCAAAAATTCGGAACCGAACCAAAGGAAATCAAGAAACTAAATTTACCCTAATGGCAAGAGTAAACTATGAAACTCTTGGTAAACTAATTGATGTAGATGATAAGGACTTAGAGTTCCTAAGAGTTACAAATTCTATAGATGTTGTTGATAGAGAATATGGTGTAGAAGTAATATTTGATTATTATAGAAGACATGGATTCCCTCATTATACAATTCGTGAAGAAGAAAAGCACGACCATTTAAAAAAACTGAGAAAGTTTGATGTCGATACGATATTCAAAGATAATCAAATAGTTCAAACTATGCATGGACTAAGGTTGTGTTGGACATATCACCCACACTTTTGGGAAGTTCGATGTGGTAGTGCGAAAAAATCACCGATGGAAATATTCTTGGATGATGATATGTTCAAATCTACAATTAGGAAATGTTGGAATTGGGAACAGAAACACTACAAAGGTGAAGACCCAAATGGAGAGAGAAATGTATTTCATGAAAATAGACTTAGACAATCAATAAAAATTTATAGTGGTACTCAATCCGTTAGTAACTTTAGACCTACAGCAGCAAAACTAATATATGAAAGGTATGGTGGAGATGGGATTATATGGGATATGTCTTGTGGATGGGGTGGTCGTTTGTTAGGTTTTTTATCCGCTAAAAATACCAAACATTACATTGGTACTGAACCATCCACAATGACCTTTGATGGTCTAAATAATATGAGCAAAGATTTCAATTATATAAAAAAGAAAGTCGATATATATAAACAAGGAAGTGAAACATTTCAACCTGAGTCAAAATCGTTAGACTTATGTTTTACTTCTCCACCTTATTTCGATACTGAAAAGTATTCAGATGAGGAAAGTCAAAGTTATAAAAAGTTCCCTACACAAGATGAGTGGGTGAATGGTTTCTTAAAAACAACCATAGAAAATTGTTATCATGGACTTAAAAAAGGTGGTTATATGTTATACAATATAGCAAATACACCTAAGTATAAGTTTATTGAAGAGGAGACTCAGAGGATTTCGACCTCACTCGGATTCAAACAAGAAGAAACTATTCAACTTACTTTATCAAGTGTTATGGGAGCAGGACACAAATACGAACCAATTTTCGTTTTTAGAAAAGGATAAAAGATGGAACAACCAGTAATGAAAGTGAACTATTCTAATGGTTCAAACTTAACTCCAAATCAACAATTAATGTTTAAAAACTTGGAGTGGGGTATAAATTTAGAATCAAGTACAATGTACTTAAGTTATGAAATTGACCAAGACCAACTTTATGCAGTCATGACAAGGTTTGATAATTTTGTAAGAGTTAATCCTAAACAAGATGTTACATTAAACATTACCTCTTATGGTGGTGATGTTTATGCAATGTTAGGAACAATAGATTATTTCAAATCTTTACCTGTAAAGGTTAACACACATTGTGTAGGTGCTTGTATGTCAGCGGCAGCTGTCATATTAGCTTGTGGTACTGGTAAAAGAACAATGACGGAAAACTCAACCGTAATGGTTCATGAGGGTTCAGCATTTGAAGGTGGAAAGACATCGGATGTACTAAAAGGAGCAGACCACTTGAAAAAACTACAAAAGAACATCAATAGAATACTTGGTGAGGTAACTACTAAAGACCAACAATTTTGGGAAGGTGTATCTAAGAATGATTGTTATTTTACAGCTGAAGAATGTTTAGAATATGGTATTATTGATGAAATTATTACTTGACTTTAACATAAATTATTCGTAAATTCTTATATCACATTAGGAGAACTATATGTCAGAAGAGACAAGTTTATTAGAAATGAAAAGAAACTCAATCAAAGATACTCCAAAGTCAGAACCCACAACCGATAATATTGTTGAGTTGATGGAAAAGGAATGGCCCGAGATGACTAAGGAATTCAAAAAATTACAAAGAGAACAATATGAATTGTTCTGTCACAAACAACATGATTACGGTCCTGGCAATATATCAGTTGGAACACAATTGAAGACTAAGGAAGAAATAAAACTATCACTCACAGGTTTATGGTTTCGTATGAATGACAAATTACAACGAGTAAAAACACTATTAATGAACGACAGAGAATCAGCCGTAAAGGATGAACCATTGGAAGATGCTTACCTTGATGTTTCAAACTATGGAATAATGGCAACTCTTGTTGGTCGTGGAAAGTGGGGAAAATAATGAAGACAGCAAAATACTTTACAGCTACATGGTGTGGCCCTTGTAAAGCCTTTAAACCAGTTATGACCGAGATAAAAAGTGAAGGTCATTCAGTAGAAATACTTGACATAGATGAGAACAAGGCTTTAGCACAACAATATAATGTTAGGTCAGTTCCAACAACTGTCATTGAAGAAAATGGAGTTGAAGTAGATAGGTTCGTAGGTGGTTTACCTAAACAATCTGTCATTCAAAAATTAAATGGCTAGAAAAAAATCAGTATCGTATAGTCAGTTCGCTTTGTGGGAACAATGTCCATACTCATGGAAACTACAATATGTAGATAAGGCTATACCTTGGTCAGATAACATACATACTTTATTTGGTACTGCCATGCATGAAGTACTCCAAGAGTATATTCGTGTAATGTATACTAAGAGTATTGTTGAAGCTGACAAATTACTTCTTGAAGAAGAACTTGAAGACAGAATGAAAAAACTATTCATGGAAATAATGCAACGGAATGGTGGTGAACAATTCTGTACAAAAGATGAGATGACAGAGTTTTATAACGATGGACTAAAGATTATCGATTTCTTCAAGAAAAAACGAGGAATGTATTTTAGTAAAAAAGGTTATGAGTTACTTGGTATAGAAACAGCATTAAATTGGGATTTACCAAATAATCTAAAATTTAAAGGGTTCATTGACCTAATTATTAAAGACAATATCAGAAATCGAATCAAGATTATTGATATTAAAACATCATCTTGGGGTTGGAACAAATACGCAAAGGCAGATAAAAATAAAACAGACCAACTCTTATTGTACAAATCATTTTATTCAAAACAACACGATGTTCCATTAGATAGAATCGATGTTGAGTATTTTATTGTGAAAAGAAAACTTTACGAAGGGATGGATTTTCCTCAAAGAAGAGTTCAGACATTTGTTCCAGCTAATGGTAAACCCTCAATCAATAAGGTAATTAACAGATTACAACATTTTATGAGTGAGTGTTATAATGAAGATGGTTCGTTTAAAGATGTTGACTATGAGAAATGTAGAACGAAGAAAGATTGTAAGGCTTTCACGAAATGTAAGGATTTACCATGAATTCATTAGGGTCAGTAGTTAGATTAAGATTAAAGATGACAGATTTTCTTGACACAGAGATAGAAAGTTGGGTAATCAATAGAATCAATGAAATTTATAAAATAAATCAGTTCAAATTACATCTTTGGTATGAAAACGATGAAGTTACACCATCACAAATAAAAGAATTTATAAAAAAATATGAGGCTGAGCTTCATTTCAAGACCACTATTAAACCTTCAAAGGATATTGATAGGAATGAATTTGTGTGGTATGATATAATTGACAAAAAAGATGTAGAGTTGGCAAGTAGAACAAGATTCACATTCATAGGTGATGTGGTAAATGGACTCAATCAGTTCGAAAAGACACTTCAGTTTTGTATGAAACCAAAGAATAATGATACACCGATTAGAAAACAAAAAAGGAATGATAATCAATGAAACGAGTTGGTATCGTAGGTTCAAGGGAGTACACAAATCGTAGAAAGATAAAAGAGTTTGTCTTCAAGTTAAAAGAACAATTTGGGGACAAAGTAGAAATAGTAAGTGGTGGACAAAAACTTGGTGCTGACGGATTTGCTAAAAAGTTTGCGTTAGAGTTCGATATGAAATATGTTGAATTTCCACCAAGACACTACACATATAATCAACATTGTATATTAGACGAATCCCATTATGGAAAGAGATATTTTCCAAAAAATTTTCACGACAGAAATAAACAAATAGTAGAGTATAGTGATTACATTGTAGCATTCATGAATGAGGGTCAGTATACAAAAGGTACATTAAGTACCATCGAAACAGCAGAAAAAATAGGTAAAAAAGTAATAATTTTGAATTAGATGATACTTATATATATGTATATATAAGGAGATGTTATGAAAGCTAGTACTAAGTTAACATCGGTTAAGGTTTTAGATAAGTTATACAAAGACTTTAAATTAAAATCATTAAGTGAAGAGTTTACATTACAGAAACTCGTCAATAGGTCAATCCATAAATTTCTAACCGATGAAGATTTTCAATTAAACATTAAACACCATCGTGACTTAAAAGTCAGCGGTAGTAGATTTTAGGGTAGGTTATGGCAAAGAAAAAAATATTATTATTATCCGATGATTTAAGGATGACAAGTGGAGTTGGAACTGTATCCAAAAACTTCGTACTTGGAACAATTCATAAATATGATTGGGTTCAAGCTGGTGGAGCAATCAAACATCCTGAAGAGGGTAAAATTGTTGATATGAATGAGTCTATCAGAAAAGATACAGGTGTAAAGGACGCAAGTCTTAAGATTTATCCAATAAGTGGATATGGAAATCAAGAGTTGGTGAGAAATCTTATCAATATAGAAAAACCTGATGCAATTATGCACTATACAGACCCAAGATTTTGGGTTTGGTTGTACCAAATGGAACATGAGATTAGACAAAACATTCCTATTTTCTATTACAATATTTGGGACGATTTACCTTATCCAAGATATAATGAAAATTTTTATGAATCTTCAGATTTAATCATGAACATTTCGAAACAAACAGTAAATATTGTTGAACAAGTTGCACAAAATAAACCAAGAACAGATTGGGATTGTACATACATTCCTCATGGTATACCTGAAGAAACCTTTTTTCCAATTGATAAGAATGACAAGGACTTAAAATCATTTCGTCAAAAGGTTATTCAAAATCAAGAGAAAGACTTTATTATATTTTGGAATAATAGAAACATTCGTAGAAAATTACCAAGTGATGTAATAATGGCATACAAAACTTTTTGTGATGGTTTACCTAAAGAAAAGGCTGAGAAGTGTTTACTATTAATGCACACTGCACCAAAAGACCAAAATGGTACTGATTTACCTGAAGTTGTAAGAAATATTTGTCCTGATTATGATGTAATATTTTCACATCAGAGATTAGATGACAAACACATGAATTATCTATACAATATTGCAGACATTCAAGTAAATATCGCTAGTAATGAAGGATTTGGGTTGGGAACTGCCGAAGCTATAATGGCTGGTACACCCATGATTGTTAATGTGACTGGTGGTTTACAAGACCAATGTGGTTTTGAGTTGAATGGTAAGCATGTCGGATACGAAGATTATCGTGAGATTGTATCATTTCACGATAGAGATAAATGGGAACACAACGCAGATTTAACTTGGGGTGAATGGTGTAAACCAGTATGGCCAGCTTGTCGTTCTTTACAAGGTTCAATTCCAACACCATACATTTTTGATGATAGACCAAGATGGGAAGATGTAGCTGTCAGATTTAGAGAGTGGTATGAAACTCCATCAGACGATAGAAGGAAGTTTGGATTGAAAGGTCGTGAATGGATGTTGAAGGACGAGGTCGGAATGTCAGCTAAAAATATGTGTAATAGATTTATTGACCATATGGAAACGGCATGGAAAAAATGGAAACCTCGTAAACGATTTACAATGTATCAAGCATAGGAGATTTTATGAAACCAATAATGGTAGTTACAGCACCTGTAGGAACAAGAAGTGGTTACGGAGCACATAGTAGAGACATATGTCGAAGTCTAATAGATTTAGATAAATTCGATGTTAGAATATGGCCCGTGAGATGGGGTAATACTCCACAGAATGCTCTAAGTGAACAAAATCCACAAGACCTTCCTATTATAAAAAGATTACTTCAAAAACCTGAAATAGAAAGACAACCTGATATTCATGTTCATATTGTTGTACCAAACGAATTTCAACCAATAGCAAAATATAATATTGGTATCACTGCAGGTATAGAAACAACAGCAGTACCACCAGCTTGGTTGGATGGTTTAAATAAGATGGACTTAAATATTGTTCCAGCTAAATTTGTCAAACACACTATAGAAAACACAAAGTTTGATAAACATCACGAAACAACGAAAGAAAAAATAGGTGAACTAAAAAGTACTAAGCCAGTTGAAGTTTTATTTGAAGGAGTTGATACTGATTTATATGGGTTGACTAATGAGTTTTCAAAAGAGTTAGTTGATGAGTTCAAAGATATCAAAGAAGATTTTTGTTTTCTTCATGTTGGTCATTGGTTACAAGGTAGCCTTGGTGAAGATAGAAAAGATATTGGAATGTTAGTTAAGGTTTTTTGTGAGTCTTTTAAGAACCAAAAAAATCCACCAGCACTTATATTAAAGACAAGTGGAGCTACTCCATGTATTTTAGATAGAGAAGAAATATTAGGAAAGATTAGAGATATAAAGAAACAAGTAAGTGGTCAATTACCTAATATTTATGTTCTTCATGGTGATTTAAGAGATGAAGAAATCAATCAACTTTATAATCACCCAAAGGTTAAAGCTCATGTTTCATTTACTCATGGGGAAGGTTTTGGTAGACCCTTGTTAGAAGCAAGTTTAAGTGGAAAACCTGTCATAGTTACTAATTGGAGTGGTCAAGTAGATTTTCTAAACTCAGATGCATTATTATTACCTGGCAGTTTGGTTGATGTCCCTAAAGATTCGTTCCCAAAAGAATTTATTGTAGAGGGAGCTAAATGGTTTCAAGTTAATTATCAATACGCTAGTAATGTTTTGAAAGAGGTTTTCAAAAATTACACTAAGTATCTTACCAAATCAAAAAAACTATCGATTGTTAATAAAACAAAATTTAGTTTGGATGAGATGACCAAATCATTTGGTAAAATTCTTGATAAACACTTACCTAAATTTGAAGAACAACCACAAAAAGTCGATATCAAATTACCACAACTTAAAAAAGTATCTAAACCAAAAAAAGTTGAGTTACCTAAATTGAAAAAGGTTAATTAAAATGGAAAAAGTTATAGATTGTCCAATATGTTTTGATGTAAATAGTTGTTTTGAAGATGTTCAAGAGACATTTAGTTCATTCATGTGTTTTAATTGTGGTTTTATGAGTCATAGTGGATATACCGAAGATAAGATTTCAGATATTCAACATACTTCAAGATTAATTAGTGAATTAGCATTCAAAGACACGGAACGCGATATTTATTGGTATCCAAGTGTTGTCAATATGGGTAAGTTAGGAATAATATATCCTGATGGATTACCAAATGATTGGAATTGGAAGTTTGCTAAAGTCGTTAAGGTTGACGAAGAAGAAAAGAAAAACTATCCGATACCAGGTAAAGATGATGAATATTATGAAGAAAGACTTGATGTTGATAATGCTATGGAGTTTGGTCAATATGAATTTCTCAAGGCCTGTCAATCGATGGGAATTGTAAAGGATGGAATAGAAAAAGATGGGGTATCTTAGTCAACACATAAGAAACATAAAAAGAAAGACTACCATTCAAGCTGAAAGACTTGAATCAGGTCCTATTTATGAAATAAGGTATAGAAGTAAGACCGCATCTAAAACACGATATCTTGTACTGGCTGTAAATGTCTATCCATACGATGCGGAAAGAAAAGATAAAAAGTTACATTGTTTGGATATGGATTTACTACCTATTAGAGAGTTTCGATATCTTATCAAAGAAAACTTCGGACTTCAAATCATAGAAATAAAAAATCAAAAGTATATCGAACTTGCTACACCCACGAGAACCAAACAACAACAATTTTATGAGAAAAATATTGGAAATATTTTGAGGAATATTCCTAAGTTGTATAAAACATTAACACTTGGTAATATGAGAAAGATAGAAATCTGTGATTATGATTATACAAAA
>Ga0163111_10001434_pt1 | contig 14748 bp, 20 predicted proteins | sample CRUFie1St18metaG_FD_109645 | JGI IMG/M metagenome (GOLD analysis project Ga0163111, IMG submission 109645) | Marine microbial communities from the Costa Rica Dome - CRUD Field 142mm St18 metaG | ecosystem: Environmental > Aquatic > Marine > Oceanic > Photic zone | place: Costa Rica: the Eastern...
CATATACGAAATGATCGAATATTTTGCTTCAAGAAATAAGATTTTATATGTACATTTTAGAAATGTATCTGCACCAACCCCAGATAAATTTCATGAAGAATTTATTAATACCGGATACGTCGATATGGTGAAAGCTATGAAAACTTATAAAGATGCCGGATACAAAGGCTGCTTCATGGATGACCATTGTCCCGACATATACAACGACCAAGAATTTCCTGGAAACCTTGGTGGATACAGATCAAGGATATTCGCTCAAGGCTACATACAAGGATTACTGGATGCAATTAAATGAGAATGACTCCTCCAACAACTAAATTAGCATTATTTGTAATACTTGGCGTCTTATTTGCAACAATTCTAATTGCAATAATAACAACTGTTGTGGGCTCGCAATTAGCATTAAGTTAATTTTAATAACTGATTTTTAAATATTTCAAAACAGTTCTGCCATGTATATTTCTCAATTGAATTTAGAATTTTTTCCTGGTCACATTTTAATGAATTATAAATAGCCAATTCTAAATTTTCATCACAAAATCCAGAAATTTCATTCTCGATTATATCTACAGGGCCATTAACTGGGTAAGCTGCAACTGGAGTGCCACAGGATATTGACTCTAATATTGTATTTCCAAAAGTATCATTCATACTTGGAAAAACAGAACAGTCAGCATTAGAATAATACTTTGATAATTCTTCACCAAATTTATAACCTGTAAATATAATTTCAGAATTTTCTTTTGATAATTTATTTTTTAATGGTCCATCACCTACAAATACAAACTGATAATTGGATAACCTCTTGATTATTTTGCAAAGATTTATTAAATTTTTTTCTTTACTAATCCTTCCAACATAAATAATAATTTTTTCTTTATTTTTTGGATTCAATATTTTTTTAATCCCTTCGTCAATTCTTGGTCTAAAAACATCTTTATCTACCCCTCTTGTCCATTCTAGTAAATTATTAAAACCTCGCGAAGATAATTCATTTTTCATTGTAGGTGTATTTACTAATGTAGATTTTGAAGCGTTATGAAAAGTTTTAATAACCTTGTAGGTTATTTTTTTTGGAACCCCATATAACGAAGATAGGAACTCAGGAAATTTAGTATGGTAACTTGTTGAAAATAAATAATTATTCTTCAAACAATAATTTCTTGCATGCCATCCCAATATACCTTCAGTAGCAATGTGAATATGATCAGGATTAATTTGTTGAATCATATTTACAACAGTTTTATATCTTACAATCGGGATCCTAATTTCTTTGTAGAATGGCCATGAAAAATTTGAAAATAAAAAAGGATGAATTATTTCTATTTTCATATTATTAAATCTAGAATAATTTAATATATTCTTCCAAGTATTCACAACTCCATTTACTTGAGGAGCCCATGTATCTGTAATAAGTAAAACTTTTTTCAATTATTTAATTTTTCAGCTACAAAATCTAATTCTAATCTAATGTTATTTTCTACACTTAATACAATAGCAACCCTGGGTAGGTCCATATTAAATTTTTCAAATTTAAAATTAGTTTTAGCTATTCCGTTTAGCTTATTTTTATCAAAATTAACTTCAGTGTCCCAGATAATTTTATTTGTTACTCCATGAACATTCATATCACCAATTATATTAATTTCAGCTGAACCAATTTCAGGAAGAGGCCATGGAAGGTTTTTAATTTCTTTAATATATATTGTTGCTTCAGGGTATTTTTCAGATTCTAAACTTCTTCTTGATATATATCTATCTCTTCTGCTACTGTCACTTTTTAGTGAATTAACATTTACTGTAATTTTTGATTCATCTTCAATAATATTTCCATTTTTAGTAAAAATAATTGATCCATTTATTTGGTTAGTTTCACCTATTGCGTCAATAGGAAAATCTAGATTTGCAAGTTGCTCAGTAATTAGATATCGCGCAGTAGATTCTTGTAAGAAATTAATTATTAAAAAAGGTTCTTGCTCAGAATCATCTTTTAAAAATCTATTTGAATCAATCTTATTTTCATCTGTATCGATATTTGATGTATCAGGTTCAGGTTTTAATGTTTCATCAGAAATTTCATTATTTGATGTATCAGGTTCAGGTTTTAATGTTTCATCAGAAATTTCATTATTTGATGAACATGATAATAAAATAAAGAGTAAAATTAACAATATTGTAAATAGCTTAATTCTCATAAAATAATAATAGCAAATTAAAAAAAAATAATGAAAGAAGTTTATAAAGTAAGAGGCATGACTTGTGAAGGTTGTGCCAACAGTATAAAAGAAACACTAGAATCAAATGAATTTATATCTTCTGCAAATATCAGCCTTCAAGATGAGAATATAAATATTATTTCAGATAAAAATTTTACATTAATAGAGTTAAATTCATTAATTGATAATTTAGGTGAATATAAAATATATGAAGAAAAGTTAGCTTCAAAAATCATTGAATATTTTTCTTCAAAAAAGACATTATTATTAGCATTATCGCTTGTTTTAATATCTTCTCTGTCTTTGCAGGTTGAAAAAGATGATTTTGATTTGAATGAATGGATGATTTCTTACATGGGGATTTTCTTTTTACTATTTTCTTTCTTAAAACTAATAGACGTGAAAGGTTTCAGTGGATCCTTTAAAAAGTACGATTTGATTTCAAAAATAATACCTAGCTTTGCAATTACTTACCCATTTGTAGAGTTATTTTTAGCATTAGCTTTTCTGTCAGGTTATTTATTATTTGTATCGTATATTATGACTATCATCTTTATGACTTCCCAATTTTTTGGAGTATTTATTTCTTTGCAAAAGAAAGAAGTTATTAAATGTGCATGCATGGGATCATCAATCAGCATTGATATATCAACTTTAACTTTAATCGAAAATTTAGTGATGATTTTGATGTCTAGTTATATGATTATTGGTCTAATTTAAATGAGAAAATATGAAATAGATTCAATAAGATCGATTGCCTTAATATTATTAATTTTTTATCATATCATCATTTCATTTGTGCCAGAGACAAGAGCACTTGGTTTTATCATAAATAAAGAAAAAGATGACCTAGTAGATTTACTGCTTTTATTATCTCCTGCTTTAAACATATGGAGAATGCCAATACTTTTTTTAATTGCTGGTATGGCTTTTTATTTTTCATCTCGAAGAAGAAACAATAAAGAACTTTTCAAGGAAAGGTTGATACGTTTAATTTTGCCCCTTACTTTCTGTAGTTTTTTTATTGTGCCTGTAGGATATTTTATTTCTGAAAACTATTACAATTCTGATTTTAAGTATTGGCCATTTCCAGCATACCTATGGTTTTTAAATTCAATTTTTTATTACTCTTTATTTTTACTTCCTTTAATTTATTTAAATAAAAAAAATGCTAAGTTATTAAATTTTTTTAAAAACTTATTTAAGAATAAATATATTATTTTTATGATATTTTCTATACCAATGATGATGTTTGCTGGAATATTTAATCCAAAAGATTATTCAAACTTTGTAAACTTTGCAGCTCTTCCGCTTTTGCCGGCAGGTGAACTAAATACCCATGGATTTTTTGTTGGGCTGTATTGTTTCCTTATTGGATTTATTTTTGCATCATCAGGTGATATATTTTGGGATTCTGTTAGGAACATAAAATTTATAACGTTAATTTTAGCGATTACTTTATTCTTTCAAAGATTACTTTTTTTCCTTATCCCTAATTGGGTCGGCGATTCAACAGTATACTCATTACAAATATCAAATATTTTAACTGCTTTCGAGTCTGTATGTTGGATGTTATCTTTCAGCGGGTTTGCTTCTACTTTTTTAAATAAAAAAAATAATTTTCTTTCCTATTTAACATTATCAGTATTTCCAATTTATATTTTTCATATGCCAGCACAATTTTTAATTTCAAGTTTTATATATCCAATATCTATTGCACCAACATTAAAATTTATAATTGTTTTCTTATCAACAATTTTATTGTGCGTTTTATTTTACGAAATTGTGAAAAGGCTAAAATGGTTTAGGGTTGTTTTTGGGTTGAAGCCGTAATTATTCAAGTAATTTACTAGCAAGATTCTCAACAAATTTAGTGGTATCTTTTTCATCTTCTGTATTTAAAGGTTCAGCCATAATAACAATATTCCCAAAAACTTTGTAATGAGTATAAAGAGGTTCTCTTCTTACACATGGAGGCGCATTATTTGATGAATTATCCGACTCTGAAAACATTTGTAATTTATTAGTAATTAAGATTCCTTCAAGACCTAAATTAGATTCTGATAGTTGATTTAATTTTAAACCTCCTCTTCCAGCCACCCCTACACCAGGTTTATACCCTCTGCAAACTAGCTTCTCAACATTTGGGCCATGACCAATATTCTTTTCAACAATCTCAATCATTTCTGTTTGCTCGTTTGCAGTTTCTAATCCATTAGTGCTTGCTAAATCTAATGATGGATAAACAATAAAAGCAACTTCTCTTCCTTTATAGAAACCATGCATAGATTCACTAGACCCTTGGAATTCTGATTCAAAGTTACCACGCATTTTAAATCCAGAAGATTTAATTTCATCAAGTGTAAAAATCCTATCTGTCTCAAGGGAAGATCCAGATGACGAACATCCAATTAAGGAAAATATTAATAATAAAAATAATAAATACTTCATAATTATTTATTTTATATTTTTAGTTATCGTGTTTCAATTGGCAAGGAATTATCATTACCCCATTCTGTCCAAGAACCATCATACACTTTTACATTTTTCTCTCCTAAAAGATAAGAAAGTATAAACCATGTGTGTGTAGCTCTGACAGCTGTTTGGCAAAGAGTGTAAATAGTTTCACCATCAGTGATACCAGCATCATCATACAAATTTTTAAGTTCATTTGATGGTTTAAATTCACCTGATTCATTTACACCCATAACCCAATTTACATTTTTTGAGTCTGGTACATGTCCACCTCTTTCAGCCCTAACATCTTTACCTGAATACTCTTCTGGTGACCTAGTGTCACATACTATTTTTGAAGGATCATCTATTGATTCTATTATTTCATCAATTCCAGCTATTAAACTATTATCAGCAGGCGAACTGAATTCATAATTTGAAGATTTTTCTTGAGGAACATCAGTGGATACTTCTTTCCCTTCACTCTCCCATTTACCCCATACTCCATCTAGTAACTTTGTATTTTTATGTCCATAAACTTCAAGTGCCCATAGACCTCTTGACGACCAAAGATTTGAATTCCCATCATAAAAAACAATTGTTGATTCCGGTGTTATGCCAGCCATACTTAGATTTTTTTCTATGTGGTTTGCAGGAGGAAGCATTCCTTTGACTCCACCAATTTCTTGTTGAAATACTTCTCCCGGAGTCATGTGGTATGCGCCAGGAATGTGCCCAGCATCATATTGTTCTTTTTTTCTTACATCAATTATGACAATTTTTTCGTTACCTAATTCATTTTCAAGCCAATCTGTGCTTACGAGCCGTGAAGAATCAGCATAACCCCTGTCATTAATTTCATTATTCATTGAACTTTCTCCAGAAGAACATCCAAAAATGAAAATTGAAATTATCATAGCTTTTGGTAAATATTTTTTTAAATTTTTCATTTTTTTATTTCCTTAATTAGTTTTTAATTTTTTGTTAAATATATTTTCCACTCACCTTCACTTTTTTCCTCAATTTCACAATCGAAACCTCTTTTCATTGCTTCGGGTGGTATTGTTGATAAAGCAGGCGGATGATCCAAAATTATTTCAATAGAATTTAATTTTGGATTTTCATCTAACTCTTTATTTGTCATTATCATTGGGTAAGGACAGATCTCGCCACGAACATCTAATGATTTTTCGTATTTCATATTACCTCCTTAGTTATTAAGTTAATTTTCCAGTAATTATCTTTATATTTCATTTGGCATTTAATTTTTTTATCAAGTATTTGCATTGGTATTATTTTTATAATTGCTTCCTCGTTAGTAATTATGGAAGCTTCATTAAAATCACTGTCGATAATTTCAGTGACTTTTTTTAACTGCTCGTTAAGTTTCAATTCTCTTAAATCTATCTCCATACCTTAAAACCTACTTATTATCTTTGTTCCTAAAAAAGCACCAATAGCTAATGACAACCCAAACAACCACCCGCTTAAACTCATTGAAGGAATGGCAGAGAAAAATGAACCTAGTGTGCAACCTATTGCTAACCCAGCACCATAACCCATAAACAATCCGCCCCCAAAAGACTGAGCTAGCCTGACAGGGTTTTTAGGCATCCTGATTTTAAATTCACCAGAAAGTTTTGAGGCTAAAAAGGATCCAGGGATTATCCCATATGTTGCGGCAAAGGAATTAGAGAAATAGTTTGAATTTGATGCTGCATTTGCGACACATCCTCCAAGTTCACTTAAACCTTTCGTTGCAGGTTCTAGTCCAATCATTTTCACAATATTATTTGCAGATGAAAAAAGTTCTCCCGTGACCCCAAATGGCTTTGAAACAATTAGTAGAAATGTGCTTATCAAACCAAGAACAACAACACCAATTGTCATATTCCAAGGCGTCTTAAATAATGTATATAGAGGAGAAAAAAGCTTTTCTTTGAAAGAATTAAATTCCTTAGGTTTACTTGCAATTTTAAATTCTTTAAACCCCTTTTTGCTCTCATATACTGTTAAACCTATATATACAGTTATACCTAAAATCAAAGTGACAATGAACGCTCCTAAATAGCCCATATCAAATAATTTAGGAAGCCATATTTTAGGTTCATTTGATATTAAATTATCCCACCACCATTCCCAGGATAAAGAAAGTGTGACAAGTCCAGTAACTACTCCTAGAATGCTAAATAAAGATGCAACATAACCTTCTCCTATTCTGTAAAGTGATCCAGAAACACAACCGCCTGCTATTACCATGCCAAATCCAAATAAAACTCCACCTACAATAGTAGAAACTCCAAAAGGTAAAATATATGGATCTGCAGGAATTGATCCAATTGTTGGATTTTGAATAATTGACCTCATTACAAATATAAAAAGAAATGATGTTGTCATTAAACCTAGTATTATTGACTTTAAAGTTTTAGTGCTCCCAAAAAGAAATAAATCTCTAAAAGAAGACGCAAAACAAAGTCTGCTTCTTTGCAATGTTATTCCAGCTAAAATAGAAAATACCCAAATTATGCCAGTAACACTACTGACAGAATTTAGATAAATACCAAAAGCAATAATAAATAAAATAGCTAGCAATGAAGACAGTTTGAAAGATATTAAATTTCGTTCAATTTTTTCCATAAAAAAAGCCCCGATATTTCGGGGCCATCCTAACTAAATTAATTTAAACGCAGTTATATGACCCCATTTAAGGGAATACAACAACAGCAGTTAAAATTAATATTATTTTTCATATCATGAGGATAGTAATTTGAATAAATTCTTATGTCAACATGTATCTTTATAAATTTTTTTAAATTAAAATTAAATAAATTATTCAATTAAGGAGTATTTATGGTCCATGGTGGATTTTTTAACAGAATTTCTAATACATTTAAAATGATTAAATCTTGTACTGAAGTACTCAAGAAAGACAAAGAACTTTTATTCTTTCCTTTTTTTACAGCTATTTCAGTTGGCCTTCTTCTATTAATAATGTATTCGGGTGGATATTTAGATAATTTAGATTCAGAGCAAGGAGGTTCGCCATTACCTATAGTTATTCTTGTGTTCACAGCAAACTTTATTATTGTTTTTTTTAATTCAGCCCTTGTTTCTGCTGCTCTCGAAAGGTTGAGAGGAGGAGATCCGAACGTTAAGTCAGGATTGTCACATGCAGTTAAACATATACATCACATTTTTTTCTGGTCTATCATTGTAACTATTGTTGCCATTTTAATTGCAGCTATAAGGGGTGATAGAAGAGAAAACAGTATTTTTCGGGAAATATTTGCAAGCTTGATTCAAGCTGGATGGGCAATGATGACTTTCTTTGTTGTGCCAATTATTGTTTCAGAAAACTTAGGTCCAATTAGTGCTATTAAGAGGTCAACGGGTTTATTTAAGCAAACTTGGGGTGATCAAGTGGTTGCAAATTTTGGATTTGGAATATTTCAGTTATTTGCAGTAATGTTTGGTGTTGTAGTCGGGTGGTTCTTTGGATTATTTAGCCCAATTTTTGGAATTATTGTCGGTGGCCTTTTATCAGCAATGTCTGTTGCAGTAATCTATACTTTAGAAGGAATTTATAAAGCAGCCCTTTATGAATTTGCTTTAGGTGAGAAACCATTAGAATTCCAGCAAGAAGATTTAAGGACTGCATATCAAAGAAAAGTAGCTTCTGCATACTAAAATGAGCAATTTCGATTGTGATAAGTTTGATCAAATTGAAAAAAATTTAGAAGATCTATTTATACCCAAGTATTATCCTGGATATGTTTTATCAATTTATGAAAATGGTACAGAAAGTTATTTTTCAAAAAAAGGATATGACGATATCTATAATAAAATAGAATATAAGAAAAATTCTATTTTTAGGATCTATTCCATGACAAAGCCCATTGTTTCCACTGCAGTAATGCAATTAATAGAAAATAATATAATTTCTTTAAATGATGAGGCGAGTAAATATATTCCAGAATGGAAATATTTAAATTTTAATAATTCGAAGAACAAGAATACTATGACCATAAAGGATTTGCTTACCCATACATCTGGCCTTACTTATGGTTTTCAAGGGCAGAGCAAAATTGATAATGAATACAAGGTAAGAAATATAAATGCGATTGTAGACTCTGAATTAACCTCTCAAGAAATAATAAATGAATTATCTGAAATACCTTTAGAATTTGCTCCAGGAAACTTTTATAATTATTCAATTTCAATTGATATTTTAGGTTATATTATTGAGAGGGTAAGCAATCTTTCACTCGAAGAATATCTAACTAAAAATATTTTTAATAAACTTGATATGCACGATACCTCATTTATATTAGAAGAAAAAAATGAAGACAGGTTGGTCAAATGTTACAGATGGAATGAAAGCAATAAATCATATCAACTTCATCATGAGAAACCAGATCCTAATATTAAAGTAAAAAGCTATAAAGATGACCCTAAATCCTTTTCAGGAGGCGCGGGATTGATATCTACAATTTCAGATTACCAGCAATTTGGTTCGGCAATTTTAGATGCAAAAAAAGGGCGAAAGAACCCTATTTTAAAAAAAGATACAGCAGAATTAATGATGAAAAATCATTTACCCAAAAAAAAATTCATAGACGAATTTTCAAAATATCCACTTATTGGAGGAGAGTATTACAAAGGAATTGGTTTTGGTCTTGGAGGATCAATTTGTGTAAATGAAGATTTAGGGCTTAGTAATAGTCAAAAAGGAGATTTCGGGTGGGGTGGAGCTGCTTCTACATCATTTTATATAAGTGAAAAATATGATTATTCACTTGTTTTTTTGACTCAGGTTTTGGAATCTGAAGATACCAGAAAATTAAATAGTACAATAAAAAAATTAGTAAATAGTTGTATAGATGTTTAATAAAAATAATTTAAAAATATTTTTAGTTGCTGTTCTAACCTTTGTAGTTTTAATTCTAATAACTGAATTTTCTAATTAGAAGTTAATTTCCAAATTGAAGAATTTGATTCATCTGTAATTATGTATATCTCGCCCTTAGAATTAAAATCTATATCTCTAAGTCTCCCTATTTTATCCTTAAAAATTATTTCTTTATTTGTAACTTTTCCTTCTCTATAATCAAGCCTTATTAATAATTTATATTTTAAAGATGTGATTAAAATATCATCTTTCCATTCAGGGAACTCTTCTCCTTCGTAAAATATTAGATCGCTAGGAGCTATTGAAGGGACCCATGACAAGATCGGATACTTGTATTCATTTTTAAATGGAGATCCGTCACCTATTTTAGTTCCTGAATAGTTAGTACCACCCCACCCAATATTATTCCAGCCATAATTAGCACCACTTTCTACTTGTCCAATAAAATCGCCACCTTTTGCTCCATGATTTGAAATAATTAATTCATCATTTTTTGACAATGCCATTCCTTGGGGATTTCTTACGCCAATCATAAATATCTCTCTTAGTCCTTCATTAAAAGGGTTTTTTGGTAATGTCCCATCTAGGTTAATCCTTATTATGCTACCTGCATGAGAATTCAGATCTTGCCCCACATCACCTTGTCCTCTTTCACCAATCGATGCGTATAAATAATTATTTTTAATAATTATCCTTGAGCCAAAATGTTTTCCACTAGAATAGAAAGGTTGCGCCGTAAAGAGCAACTCAAAGTTTTCAAGTGACTTGTAATCTTCACTCAAAATGCCCCTTCCTATGGCAGTTGAAAATTTATTATCACTATTTTGAATAGAAAATGATATGTATAGAAATCCTTTATGAAGATTTATATCTAATAATCCTCCTTGACCATGATTAACTAATGGGATTTTATGTGAAATTTTATGACTAGTTTTCTTTACTAAATTTGCATATGTAAGGATGCCTTCTTTTTCGGTGATAAGTAATTCATTTTCATTAATAAACTGTATTGCCCATGGATTTTGCAATTTTTTGCCAATATCAATTTTTTCTAAATTAATTAACTCATCATCAAGAACATTATATTCTTCAAAATTATCAATTATATTTTCTGTGTCTATCTCAATATTTTCATCACATGCAAATATTAAAAATATCATAAATATATTTAACAGTATTAATTTCATAGCATTCTTTTTTGTTACTTATTGGTAATTGTATATGATTATTATTAACAATCTATAAAGGAGTAATATGACTAGTATAGATATGAAAAAACTTGCAGGTTATGCATTAATTTTCGGGCCAATTATAGCTTTAACAAGTTATTTTATTCAGCCGGGAGGTGTTTTAGGGATTGGTGGAACAGCAGATCCAACAATTTCTGAAGAAGTTATAAAAATATTATCTGAAAACTCTGCATTAGGAATTATAAGTGCGATGACTGTAATGATTGGATTGCTTACAATTTTTTCAGGATACGTTTATTTAGCAAATTCAATGGAAGGTGGGAGTGGGTATGCTGTAGCTAAACTAGGAATAGTAATAAATGCTTTTGGAATATTTGGTTTTTGCATTGGTAGTTCTATGGGACTTGGCATTGCTTCAGGAGTAATTACTGACAACGTAGTTCCAGACATTTTATGGGCAGTAAGTACTGGGGCAACAACAGCTTTTGGTTTAGGTGGGATGTTAATTTGGATAGGGTTATCATCCAGAGATGAATATAATAAAAATATATCTTTAGCGGTTGTAGTTGCAAGTGCAGTAGTTTTTATAGCACCATTTATTGCTGCTTTTGGACCAGAAAATACAAGATTAGTTAATAGTATTACTGGAATATGTTTCTTTGTAATAACTCTTGCATCAATATATGTTGGAAGAATACTTACTAAATAAATTAAATTAGATTAAATAACTTTTTAAATTTATAAACTAAATAATAAGATATTTTTGCTGTCCCCCTGATCATTTGATTTCTTTGGGGGCTTCATTTATACCTTCTTTTTCTGAATTTACTGCTTTATATTTTAGTAAATATACTCCCAATACCATTAGAGAAATAGATATAAAAATGTCACCTATTGTTAACCCTGATCTTAGGTTGTATAAGGTGTATATAAAACTTAACAGTACATAAAATACTCCAAGTATCCTTCTATAATACATTCTGTACATGTTTATATTTTAAGTATTAGTCATCAGATTTCAATGACTGAGTTTTTAAAAGGATGTCTTTGCATTGGTCACAAATAACTTTGCCACCTGGTTGAGGATTGAAACTTTTCCAAATAAAAAGCCATTCATCTATCTCATCGTCACATACTGAGCAGTTTCTTAATAAGCCGAAAAAATTGTCCATTTTTATTTTCTTTTTCCAGGCCTATTTGTACGTAAATCTATCCTACCTTTTCTTTTAGACATATGGATTTTTTTACGCTTTTCTCTTCTATAAGAAGTTATTAGTGCTTTTTCATTTTCTTCGAAAGTATCTGTCATATTTAAATTTAAATTCCATTGTTTTATCTGGCCAATAAATACCAGTCTTTATTATATTTTACCCACATTTCGTCTCCGTGGGACGACAATGTATAATTTTTATTAATATTTATTTCTACAATTCCTCTTTTTATTAATTTTCCTAGATTATTGTCAATGAGTGACTCATACTGTTTTTTTAATAATTCTGAACCTACAAACCCTAAATTTTTTACTAAATCTTTATAATCATCATTTTTTTCGACATATTGATGAATTTCAGATCTTTTTAAAGCTTTATTTTTTTTTATGGTATCTATTATCAATCCCATAATTAAAGACTTATCAAAACGACTCAACCTTTTATAATTTTTCTTAATTTTTCTTTTCATTAAATTTATGAACTTAAGATTCAAAAACGTATATCTAAAATTATCATATTGTGATTATTTTTAAATTAGGAATTGGAATAATGATTTTACCTTTGAAATTATAATTTAATTTCAAGTCATCAATAATTTCATTTGTGAAATTCCACGCAAATAAGAATATATAATCTGGCTTATCTTTTTTTATTTCATCAGGATTTTTGATTTGAATTGATGTTCCTGGTATAAATTTTCTTTGCTTTAATTCTGACCTGTCGTAGATATATTCTAAGTTGTTCTCGCCAATAAAGTTTATTAATGTCGATGCCTTTGCTGGAGCGCCATAACCATTTACTTTTTTTCCTTCATTAGATATTTTTTTCAGTAAATCTACTAATTCTTTTTTTATTTTGTTTACATTTTTACAGAATGAATTTAATTTATTGCCTATTAAATCTTCATCTTTTTCTATTTCTAATATTTTTTTAAATGACTTTGTTTTTTTTAAATTTTTATTTTTTGAAATATAAATTCTTAATTGACCATGGTGCACAGGAATGATGGAAGCATCAAAAATATTAAGGTCATATCTTTTGAATAAATTATTTAAATTCTCTAAAGACCAATAAGAAAAATGTTCATGATATATCGTGTCAAAAGAATTATCATTCACCATTGATCCTAAATAATGAATTTCAATAATAATTACACCTTCGTTTGAAATTAAATTCTTCACGCCCTGAACAAAATCATTTATTTCAGGAGTGTGAGCAAATGTGTTCGTAGAAACAATAAATTTAGCTTTGCCATACTTCTCTCTTATTTCTTTAGCAAGGTCATTTGTAAAGAAGCTATTAAGAGTATTTATTCCTTTATTATTTGCAATAGTTGCTAAATTTTTTGCCGGATCAATACCTAAAATTTTGTTTGTATACTGTCTCGTTGACTCAAGAAAAGTGCCATCATTTGACCCAATGTCTATAATCAAGGATTCTTTTTCAATGCCAAATCTTTTATTCAAATCACTTGATATTTCTTGCAAATGTTTAGTTAATGTTTTTGAAAAAGATGGCATATAGAAATAGTCACTAAATATTTCTTTTTGATCAATAATATTTCCAATTTGAATATGATTGCAACTTGTTTTGCATTTTCTGAGACTAAGTGGAAATTTCTTTGCATTTTTAGATTCATCTAAATCTGTTTCTAAATTATTTGCTATCGGACTTTCTCCAAGATCAAGTATTATTTCTGTTGATTCTTTTTTACAATTAAAACATCTATTCATAATAATTTTTATAATTTTCTTTTATCCAATTTACTGTATTATATATACCCTTTTTAATATCAGTTTTAGGCTCCCAGTTTAATAAATTTTTTGCTACTGCTAAATCTGCCTTCATGTGAGTAATTTGTTCAGTATTAATTTTTTTACTTAAATTTATACTTTTTTCTATATTCATAACTTTATAAATTTCTTTCAATACATCTTGGTTAGATGTTGACTTTGAGGTGCCAACATCAATAGATTCAAAATTTTTTCTTGAAAGGATTACTTTTTCTAAGACATCTATTACATCATCTATATATATAAAATCTCTATGCGAATTAGGGTTATTAAGTTTTGGTAATCTTCCATTTAAAATTTCAATAACTGATGATTGTATTAATCGATAGCTATAATCTTTAGGTCCATAAGGTGTATAAAGGTTTAATTCAGTTCCATTTATATCACCTTTATTTTTACTTGAATTAAATATTTCTGAAGCACTTTTTTTTGATTTTGCATAACTTCCATAATCAAATTGTTTATTTTCTAGATTTAATTTTGAGGCGCCACTATTTAAAAATATTACCTTTGAGTTTTTTTTATATTCCTTACAAGATTTAACTAAATTTTTCATGCCATTTATATTTATATTTGCATGGTCATTTCTATCTTTTGGTTCAGGAAAATACCTGGATGATGCCATGTAAACTATAATCTCAGCTTTGGCATTAAAAATATTATCTGTAATATTATTTGGATCTGTTACATCGCATTTACTGTAAGAAATTTTTCTTTCTTTATGATGTTCAAAATAGTTTTGTGAAAAATAGGTGTAGGTGACTTTTTTAATTTCATCATTTCCAATTAATCTATCTAATAAATGAGACCCTATAAACTTTGAAGCTCCAATTAATAAAATATTCATTTTAGCCCCAGTCAAAAATAATTTTATCTAAGTTTATTTGCTCCGATTCAAAATCACTATGTTCATAATTTGTGATATTTGCTAAAAGGCTTGTTTCTTTCGAAACACATTGAAAACCAAACCAATAA
>Ga0163111_10001436_pt1 | contig 14737 bp, 15 predicted proteins | sample CRUFie1St18metaG_FD_109645 | JGI IMG/M metagenome (GOLD analysis project Ga0163111, IMG submission 109645) | Marine microbial communities from the Costa Rica Dome - CRUD Field 142mm St18 metaG | ecosystem: Environmental > Aquatic > Marine > Oceanic > Photic zone | place: Costa Rica: the Eastern...
AAATAGCAAACCTTGCAAATATCGAATTAGATGACAGTAAGGTAAATGAAGTTGTGAATAATCTAGAAAAAATTCTTAAATTAGTCGATGAGATGAATTCAGTTGATACATCCAACTTGAATCCGATGTCGCATCCATTAAACCTCAAACAAGAATTAAGAGATGATATTGTTTTGGAGCCGAATCAACGGGAATTATTTCAGGAGAACAGTCCGAATTCACATGATGGCTACTATATTGTTCCAAAAATTATAGATTGATATGGAAAATAAAACTCTTACAGAATTAACAGTAGAATTAAAATCAAAGAAAATTAGCTCATCCGAACTTACGAAGTATTATCTAGAAAAAATTAAAAAATATGACCCCAGATTAAATTCTTTTATCACTTTAACTGAAGAATTTGCCCTTAGGAGAGCATCTCAAATAGATACAGAAATTTCAAAAGGTAATTTTAAACCACTATCTGGAATACCAATTGCTCAAAAAGATATTTTTTGTACAAAAGGTGTTCGAACAACATGTGGATCAAAAATGCTGAGTAATTTCATCAGTCCATATGATGCTACTGTGATTCGTAAGCTTAATGAAGCAGGAACAGTTATGATAGGTAAAACAAACATGGATGAATTTGCAATGGGCTCATCTAATGAAACAAGTTATTTTGGTACAGTAAAGAATCCATGGGATTTAGAGAGAGTGCCCGGTGGTTCATCAGGCGGTTCTGCGGCTTGTGTGTCCGCAGGTTTAGCGCCTTGTGCTACTGGCACTGATACAGGTGGTTCAATAAGACAGCCAGCCTCATTAACGGGAATTTGTGGGCTCAAACCAACATATGGGAGAGTTTCTAGGTATGGGATGATTGCCTTTGCATCTAGTTTGGATCAAGCGGGCGTCTTCGCAAAAACGGCAGAAGATTGCGCTTTGCTCCTCACACACATGTCAGGGTATGACGAGCAGGACTCGACTTCCTCAAGAGAGAGTGTGCCAAATTACTTACAAGAGTGTAAAGCAGAATTCAAGGGAATGAAAATAGGTATTCCAAAAGAGTTTCTCGAGGGTCTTGATCATGATGTTCATTTAATATTTGATGAAGCAGTAAAACAACTTGAAAAAGTAAACTGTAAAATAGTAGAAATCAGCCTCAAGTCCTCAAAATTAGGTGTGTCAGCATATCAGGTTGTTGCTCCTGCAGAATGCTCTTCGAATCTTTCGAGATATGATGGGGTCCGTTTTGGTCATCGAACAAAAGATGCAGAGAATATTATTGAACTGTATAAGAAATCAAGGTCTGAGGGTTTTGGAGATGAAGTGAAAAGAAGAATACTTGTTGGAACATATGCACTATCAGCTGGTTATTATGATGCGTATTATATAAAAGCACAAAAAATACGAAGTCTTATATCTAGAGAGTTCAAAGAAGCTTTCGACAAAGTCGACCTTATCATTGGGCCAACTACCCCAGATGTTGCCTTTAAATTAGGGGAAAAATTAAATGATCCAATAGCAATGTATCTCTCCGATATCTTTACAGTAAGTACAAACCTTGCGGGCTTACCTGCTATTTCCATACCTATGGGTATGAAAAAAAATCTCCCAACTGGTCTCCAAATTATTGGAGGTCATTTTCAAGAATCAAAATTACTATCTCTTGCTCACGAATTTCAAAAAATGACAGATTGGCATCTGCAAAAACCGGATAATCAAAAATGGATATAGAATACGAATCAGTCATCGGTTTGGAAGTTCATGTGCAACTTAAAACTAAAAGTAAAATTTTCTCTCAGGCATCAACCAATTTTGGTGCTAATCCAAACACACAGGCGTGTGCTGTAGATTTAGGATTACCGGGCGTACTCCCTGTTCTCAATAAAGAAGCTGTTCGAATGGCAATAACTTTTGGACTTGCTGTTGGAGCAAGAATCGAAAATAACTCTATTTTTGCCAGAAAGAATTATTTCTACCCTGACTTACCGAAAGGCTATCAAATATCTCAATATGAAATTCCTATAGTATCAGGAGGCTCGCTTGATATAAACGCTAACGGGGAATTAAAAAAAATACGAATAACCCGAGCTCACCTTGAGGAAGATGCTGGTAAATCTATTCATGATTTGTATGAGAATGAGAGTGCTATAGATCTCAACAGGGCAGGCACACCTCTTATTGAAATAGTTTCCGAACCCGATATGAGGAGCTCTAAAGAAGCCGTTGAGTACTTGAAGAAAATTCATAATTTAGTTAGGTACCTAGATATCTGCGATGGAAATATGCAGGAGGGTTCGTTTAGGTGTGATGCTAATGTGTCTCTTCGTGCAAAAGGCTCTGATGAGCTCGGGATTAGGACAGAGATAAAAAACTTAAATTCCTTCAAGTTTGTTGAACAAGCTATCAATTTTGAAATTAGTCGACAAACTCAGGTTTTATCTAAAGGAAATAATGTAGTTCAAGAAACAAGATTATATGATCCTAATAAAAATCAAACGCGATCTATGAGAAGCAAAGAAGAGGCTAATGACTACAGGTATTTTCCGGATCCTGACTTATTACCTGTCGAAATAACTAAAGAGACAATAACTAAAATAATGGAAAACATGCCAGAGCTTCCTGATAAAAGAAAAACAAGATTCATGGATGAATATGATTTAGAGGAATACGATGTTGATATTCTAATATCAGAGAAGTCATTGTCTAATTACTTCGAAAAAGTTGTTAAAAAAGTGACTTGCGATGTCAAATTTGTTGCAAATTGGATGATTACTGAATTGCTAGCATTATCCAACAAGCACTCTATTCTACCGGCTAATATCCCTGTTAGCCCATCGGACTTTTCTTGTTTAATCAACGCGATTAGTGACAAGAGGATATCCTCTAAACAAGCCAAAACAATTCTCGAAAAAATGTGGAAATCTGGTAAAAGCCCTGACGAAATTATAGATGAGGAGGGTTTCTCTCAAATATCAGATGAAGGACAGATTAATAAATTAGTTGATAATGTATTAAAAAACCATTATAAAAGTGTAGAAGAATACAAAAATGGGAAAGATAAACTATTTGGATTTTTTGTCGGTGAAATTATAAAAGAGTCTAAAGGGAAAGCAAACCCACAAATTGTTACTCAGATACTCAAGGAAAAATTAAAAGATGATAACTAACTTACTGAAAAAAATTAAAGGGACATTTTCAACAGACCTATCAATAGACTTAGGTACAGCTAACACTCTAATTTACGTTAAAGGTAGAGGTATTGTTCTTGATGAACCAAGTGTAGTTGTGGTTAGAGATGATAAATCAACGAATGGAAAAAAAATAGAGGCTGTTGGCATCGAAGCAAAAAAAATGCTCGGCAGAACACCAACTGGACTCCAAGCAATAAGACCTATGAAAGACGGGGTAATTTCTGACTTTATGGTTTGTGAAAAAATGTTGCAACACTTTATTAGAAAGGTTCATGATAGTAAATTTTTCAGACCAAGCCCAAGAGTGCTAGTGTGTGTGCCTTGCGGTGCCACACAAGTAGAGAGGAGAGCAATTAGAGAGTCCGCTTCAGGAGCAGGCGCACGAATTGTTCATCTGATCGATGAACCAATGGCTGCAGCAATCGGAGCTGGAATGCCAACAGATGAGCCAAGAGGTTACATGGTCTTAGATATAGGTGGAGGTACTTCAGAGGTAGCAACTATTTCTCTAAATGGAATAGTTTACTCATCATCTACAAGAATTGGAGGGGATACATTTGATGATGCAATAATGAGTTATGTTAGAAGAAATTATGGTTGTGTTATCGGTTATCCCACAGCTGAAAAGATTAAACACGAAATTGCTTGTGCCTATCCAAGTAGTGAATTACTTGAAATTGAAGTCAAAGGGACTAACTTATCTGCCGGCGTTCCTCAATCTTTCACAGTAAATAGTAATGAAATACTTGAGGCTCTTCAAGATCCACTCCAAGGGATAATAACTGCGGTTAAGACCGCCCTTGAGCAAACACCTCCGGAGCTTGGTGCAGATATTCATGAGAGGGGCATGGTCCTTACTGGTGGTGGCGCATTATTAAGAGACCTAGATAAACTTATTACTGAAGAGACAGGTATGTATGTCATTGTTGCGGAGGACCCAATGAGTTGTGTCGCAAGAGGTGGCGGAAAAGTACTCGAAATAATAGATAAAGAAGGTATTGAGTTTCTGTCAGTCGAAAGCTAAATTATCGGCTTAATGTAAATGGATCGTATTTACAAAAAAAGTACCAAAGAATTCTACACTCTAGTCTTCCTTGCGCTAGTCTCCGCAGGAACCATCATAGTTGATCATAAATACAAGCAGGCGGATTATGCAAGATCGATGATTAATGATTTAATCGTTTATCCAATCTATAATATCTCATCAATGCCAAGAAATTTCTTCACTTCATTTATGAAGGAATATCAGGATATAGAGACCCTTGAGAGTGAAATTGAGAAACTAAAAAGAGAAAATATGTCACTCAAAATCAATCTTCAAGAGTTCGAAGCACTTCGTGAGGAAAATATTAGATTAAGAGATATACAGAAGAAAACAAAAGAGTCATCGAATAAACAAACTATTGCGAAAGTTTTAAATAACTCTGCAAGTCCGAACAAAAAAATAATTATCATTGATAAAGGACAAAATGACGGTCTTTATAAAGGTCAAAATGTTATTGGTATAAAAGGCTTGATAGGACAAATTATTGAGTCTAACTCGATGTCTTCTAAAGTGATTCTTATTAATGATAAAAATCATAATGTGCCTGGTGTTGTAAATAGGACAGGTGAAAAAGTAATCATTGCTGGAGAAAATAAAGATAACGAGCTATTAATACAATTCACACCATTAGATACAACAGTTGAAGAGGGTGATATTGTAACGACCTCAGGCGTAGCAGGAAGATTTAAATCTAAAATTCCAATTGGCAAGGTCACTTCAGTAGTAAAAGATCCTGAAAAGAAATTCAGTGAAATAAAAATAAAGACATTTGAAAATCTTTCGAATATTTCTGATGTCATACTTATTTGGGATTATAAACCAATCTCAGAAGAGGATACAACTAAAGAGGAAACGAATAATGAATAATCCTCTTGTTATCATACTGTCGACATTTATATCGGTCATTCTAACAATATCAACTTTTCCATTGGGTTATTTATCACCTGACTGGATGTTGCTAATAATTTTGTATTGGATGATTGCAGTGCCAAGTATGTACAACCTTTATACTGTTTGGCTGATTGGAATAATTGCAGATGTAACCGTGGGATCGATTTTAGGAATGAATGCTCTAGTGTATATTTTTCTATCTTTTATCGTAAAAGAGCTACACAAATCTCTGAGATATTTCACAATTATTCAACAGAGCATTATTATTCTCATAGTTTTTTTAATCAAAGTTACATTTTTGATTTGGATAGACTCCCTACTTGGATCTGAGATTTTCAATATTGATATGTACTTTGTGGCATTATCTAGCGCTTTACTCTGGCCAGCGGTGTTCTACAGCCTAAGATATTTTAGAAGACGCTATAATATAGCATGATAAATCTGTTATTCGACGAGGATAATAAGCAGAATGCCAAAATACTTACAGATGTAATAAAGAGAAGTTACTTAGCCTCTATAACAGCAGATATCATAATAGAACTAAAATGCAAAAAAATGAAAATTATTAACAATGATAGCAATCCTCCAGCAACCATAGACTTAGAATACAAAAAAACTCATGATGAGTTTGCTATTTTTAAAAAACTATTTCCTATGGTTAATACAAATATTCTTGATTGTACTGGAGGTTTATGCGTTGACTCTCTTAAATTGAGTAAGATGGGATATAACGTAACAGTTATTGAGGAAAACCCAATAATAGTGATGTTGCTCAGAAAGTTGTTAGACAAAGAGATAATAAATAATTTTAGAGTTTATCATGGAAACTCATTTGAATTTTTAAAGGAATGTAATAAGAGATTTGAATATATATATATTGATACAATGTTTTCCAAAATCAAAAAAAAATCTAAATCTAAAAAAGAGATAGAAATGTTGAAAATATTATGCAGAGAAAAAATTTCAACTTATAACCTGATTAGCCAAGCTCGTAAGAAAGCACTTGAAAGAGTTGTGTCAAAGGCGCCAATTCACTCATCAGCGAAAATTCCTATAGCAGATTTCACTATTAGTACTAAACTGATAAAATATAACATATATAATCTGATGAGTACAAAATGTCTTTAAATCTACTATCGGAGAAAATAATAATCATACTAGAGAATCTTGAATACAAAAAAATTTTTATTTTCTCAAATATAGCTAATGATCTCTTAAAATCTCTCGATATAAGACAGCCATTTACGAGAATTGACTCAATCTCTAAGATAGAACAATCCATAGATGACGATAGTATGCTATTGATGATACTTGATGAGGAAGCTTTTAAATTAGAACAGATAAATACATTGGCAACAATTAAAACTTTTCATCAAGATAAGTTCATAATAATTAATAGATATAAAAAGGAAAAGAAAAAAGTGGATTTCCATAACACTTTGATGTCTTTTGGATTTAAGTTACTTTTCACGGACGAATTTCAGAAAATATTCTATGATATTTATGAATATAATATAATAGACTATAAGAATAAACCAGAATGGTTGAATAGTGATTATTGGGCTAATCCTGAATTATGGGAGAAATAAATGGAAAAAATAATAGTAGACAAAATCAAAGAAAAACTTCAGGATTCTGATGTGCGTGTTGAGGGTGGAGAATCAAAATTTACTGTCTTTGTAGCCAGTAATATATTTCTTGATAAATCTATGATTGAACAACATAAAATAATTTATTCTATTCTTGATGAATATATTAAATCTGGAGAGATACACGCATTGACACTTAAGACCTCTCCAAAACAAAATGACGAGCAATCATAAATCTAAAAAAGTCGATATAAACAGAAAAATTATTCATGTAGACATGGACTCTTTCTACGCGTCAGTAGAGATTGCAGAAAATCCTCAACTTGCTAAATTGCCCGTAGCAGTTGCTGGGAGTAGTGACCTTAGAGGTGTAGTTACAACTTGTAATTATATTGCAAGAGAATATGGCGTTAAATCAGCAATGCCATCTGTCGTCGCAAAAAAACTATGTCCAGAAATAATCTTTTTACCGGTTAATATGTCGAAGTATCGAAAAGTCTCAAAAGAGATTCATAAGATTTTTAGGTGCTACACAAAAATCGTAGAACCAATTTCTCTAGATGAAGCATTTTTAGATGTATCAAAATCACAATATTGTAATGGAGATCCAAATATTATGGCTCGCCAAATTCGTAAGAAAATTTATGAAGACCTTAGAATAACTGCTTCAGCAGGGATAGCCTCAAATAAGTTTTTAGCGAAATTAGCAAGTGAATGGAACAAGCCTAATGGGCAATATCTTATAACTAATAATCATATTGAAGATTTTGTTAAAAATTTATCTGTTAGAAAAATACCAGGTGTCGGCAGTAAAACAGAAAAAATAATGAGCGACTTTGGTATACGGACTTGCCAAGATTTACAAAATTATGATTTGGAAATACTGGTTAAAATGTTTGGAAAATTTGGACTGGACCTTTTCGACTTGTGCAGAGGTATTGATGACAGAAATGTAATTTCTGAAAGAGCTATAAAAAGTCTTAGGATTGAGGATACATACGTAAATGACTTAAGGTCATTTGAAGAGTGTGAAGTAGAATTGAGAAATATTTTTTATAAACTTGAGGAAAGGTTGAAAGATAAAAAGAAAAGTTCAAAAAAAATAAAATCTTGCTTTATTAAAGTCAAATATAGTGACTTCAAATCTTCTACTCATCAAATTCAAAGCGCTTCAATCGATTTGAAAATCTATAGAAATCTTCTTATCAGAGCTTATGCGCGTAAAAGTTTACCTATCAGATTACTAGGATTAGGTGTATATTTTGATAACCGTCCACAACTAAGTCTTAATATCTGTTAAAATATACTAGAAAAATGAGGCTATATTACATATTATGGAGATTAATCATGTTAGGGGGTATAAATGAAATTTGAAACAATTGCTGTACATGGAGGTTATTCTCCTGAACCAACCACGAATGCTGTAGCTGTACCTATCTATCAGACAACATCATATTCATTTCGCGATACTCAACATGGAGCCGATTTATTTGATTTAAAAGAAGCAGGTAATATCTACACACGTATAATGAATCCGACTTCTGATGTTTTAGAAAATCGAGTTGCAGCCTTAGAGGGTGGTGTTGGTGCATTAGCTCTTGCATCTGGCTCGGCCGCAACTACTTATGCAATCATGACGATTTGTGAAGCTGGAGACAACATTGTGAGCACAAGCACATTATATGGTGGAACATGGACATTATTTGCACATCAATTGCCAAGATTCGGGGTAGATGTCAAATTTGGTGATCATAGCAAAATTGATCATATGGAGAAACTCATTGATTCTAAAACTAAAGCAATATTTTGTGAATCGATCGGTAACCCAGCTGCAAATGTTGTAGATGTCCCAAAGATGGCCAAGATAGCTCATAAGCATAATATTCCTCTTATTGTTGATAATACGGTTCCATCACCATATTTATTTAGACCCATTGAACATGGTGCTGATATAGTTGTTCACTCACTCACAAAGTATATGGGAGGACATGGAACTACAATTGGAGGAATCATTGTTGATTCTGGAAAATTCCCGTGGGCTAAACATAAAAGAAAATTCAGCAGATTAAATACACCGGATTTATCCTACCATGGTGTTATATTTACCGAGGCAGCTGGAGAGGCCGCATTTATAGTTGCAGCAAGAACAGTAGCGCTCAGAAATATGGGTGCAGCAATATCTCCTTTTAATAGTTTTTTGATTCTTCAAGGTATTGAAAGCCTTGCAGTTAGAATGGATAGACATTGTGAGAACGCTGTAAAAGTATCCAATTTTCTATTGAAGCATCCTAACGTCACTTGGGTTAATTATCCAGGGATTCCAAGTAGTCCTGATTACTCTTTGGTAAAAAAACTCATGAATGGTAAAGCATCAAGTGTACTTAGTTTTGGCATTAAAGGTGGACGTTCCAATGGAGGGAAGTTTATTGATAATCTCAACTTAATAACAAGGTTAGTAAATATTGGTGATGCTAAGTCATTAGCCTGTCATCCAGCATCTACGACGCATAGACAATTGTCTGAAGATGAGCTTAAAAAAGCAGGGGTCCCGGAAGATCTTGTTAGGTTATCGATTGGAATAGAAAATGTAGATGATATTATTGATGATATATCACAAGCATTAGATTCTGTCTTTAAAAAAAATAAGAAAAAGAAATAAGTTATTTTTTTATATATATTTCTTTACCAAGTTTTTTGAATTCAAGAGATTTTTCATCCAAACCAAAATTTATTGCCACAGTATAATCTTCTAACCCTTTTTTATTTGCATAATCTCTGATGTCTTGTGTAATTTTCATCGAACAAAAATGTGGTCCGCACATTGAGCAGAAATGTGCTACTTTTGCGCTCTCTTGAGGCAATGTTTCATCATGCATGTCTCTTGATTTATAGGGGTCTAGACCCAGATTAAATTGGTCTTCCCACCTAAATTCAAATCTAGCTTTTGACAATGCATCATCTCGATATTGTGCAGAGGGGTGTCCTTTTGAGATATCTGCTGCATGAGCCGCAATTTTATAGGCGATAAGGCCATCTTTTACATCATCTTTGTTTGGCAACCCAAGATGTTCTTTTGGTGTAACGTAGCATAAAACAGATGTACCAAAAGAGCCTATGTTAGCGGCACCTATTGCTGAAGTAATATGGTCATAACCTGGGGCAATATCAGTAACTAAAGGACCCAATGTATAAAATGGGGCATCCATGCATATTTCTTGCTCCTTTATGACGTTCTCTTTAATTTTGTGAATAGGCACATGGCCTGGGCCCTCTATCATTACTTGAACATCATGTTGCCATGAATATTTGGTAAGCTCCCCCAATGTCTCTAGCTCAGAAAATTGAGCGTCATCGTTTGCATCTGATATACTTCCTGGTCTAAGCCCATCGCCTAATGAAAAACATACATTGTAAGATTTCATTATTTGACAAATATCATCAAAGTTAGTGTATAAAAAATTCTCTTTATGATGAGCAAGACACCACTTTGCAATGATAGAACCTCCTCTAGATACAATACCTGTGAGTCTATCCATCGTTTTTGGTATATATCCCAATCTTACACCAGAGTGAATAGTAAAATAATCGACGCCCTGTTCTGCCTGCTCAATCAGAATTTGTCTAAATACTTCATAGTCAAGGTCCTCTGGTTTTCCATTCACACGCTCCAACGCTTCATAAATTGGAACAGTACCAATGGGAACTGGAGAGTTCCTTATTATCCTCTCTCTTGTTTCATAGAGATTTTTTCCTGTTGACAAATCCATAACTGTATCAGCTCCCCATCTGACCGCCCAAAGCAGTTTATCAACCTCCTCTTCAATATCTGACTTCACTGGAGAATTCCCAATATTAGCATTCACCTTCGTAAGAAAGTTTTTTCCAATTACCATTGGTTCTAATTCTGGATGATTTATATTACTTGGTATTATTGCTCTACCGCTTGCTATTTCATCTCGGACAAATTCAGGCGTTATATTTATCGATGTATTATTAGGCTTTACATTTTCACGGATTGCTGCAAATTCCATCTCCTCTGTAATGATTCCATTTTTAGCATAATGCATTTGTGAAACATTTTGGTTTGGCTTAGCAACAACAACGTCTTTTAATTTACCATCAATTTGAGAATTTTTTTTATTTTTAGTACGCCATATTTTTTTATTTCTTTTAGAAGATACTACATCTCCACGATTTAGTATCCAATTTTCACGTATTGGTCTTAACCCCTTCAATATATCAACTTCGTAATTTTCATCAGTATAAAGACCAGTGGTATCATAAACATAAATTGGTTTGTTATTCTGTTTTTTCTTCCCATCTATAATCGTTGGGGATTGCTCAATAACTCTAGAAGGCACATTTATATGATTGGATGATCCTTTTGTATAGTGCTTTTTAGATTTTGGAAAATTTTTACTATATTCCGAAATGTCGATTTTTGATTTCGATGCCATAGTTTATAATATCATGTTTTAATTGACATATATATTAACAATACTAAACTTACCATTGAAATGAAAGACTCTAATGATACAAGCATAATTAAAGTCAAAAATTACATTAGAACGTTCAATGTTATTGATGAAAAAGTTCTTGATGCTATATGCTCTACGAACAGAGAAGACTTCGTTCCAAAATACTACAAATCCTTTGCCTTCACTGATATCCCTATACCTCTAGATCACGGGCAATCTATGTTACTTCCTAGTGTTGAGGGCTTGCTTTTGCAATCACTCAAACTTAATGTTAATGATAATGTTCTGGTAGTTGGATCTGGCTCTGGTTTTTTGGCTGCTTGTTTATCAAAACTAGTCAGAAATGTTACTGCCATCGATATATTTCAAGATTTTATCACTAAATCAAAAGCGGTATGTCAAACTAATATGATTAATAATATCGAGTTCATTCAAAGAGACATTCAAAAACACTGGGAAATGATTCACAGTTATGACTCAGTTGTTCTAACTTTCAGTATGAACGATACCAGCCCGATAACACAAAATCTGCGGATTAATTCGAAAGCTTTTGTTTTCATTGGAGAGGAAAATTCCCCTATAAAATTTGGTAAAATCATTTCCAAAACTGAAAATAATGGGTACACTAGAGAACATATTATACAAACAAATATAAAACACATAATCAAGGGACTGAAAAACAATGATAGAGAAAACACCTGAGGAAATAAAAGATATATTAGAAAGTGATGAAAAAGTTGTAATTTTAGATGTCCGAGAGGATTGGGAGTATGAAATATGTCATCTGGATAACTCTTTACATATACCTATGCTTCAAGTGGAAGATAAAGTTGAGACATTAAACAAAGACGATACCCACATTATGGTATGCCACCATGGTATTAGAAGTAGAATGATTGGGAAATACCTTGAAAGTGTTGGCTTTAAGAATATTTTGAATCTGTCGTCAGGGCTTGAAGGATGGGCAACAGATGTTGACCATACTATGAAAAAATATGAGAGGAAATAGAATACCAATCAGCTGTCTTTTTATCCTATTGATGTCAATTCAAGCAGTCAATGCTGCCGACTTAGTAGATGTCTACAAAAGGGCAATAGCACAAAATAACGATTATAAACTCATACAAAATAATAAGAAGATATCTGAAACTCAATATGATCAAACATCGTCAACAATTTTCCCTGAAATAAACTTCTCGGCAGGAAGAAATGACACTACTATCGAAAGGTATGTGGGGCCTGGATCAAATACTAATTATGATACTGACTCTTATAATCTTACTTTAAGACAACCCGTTTTTAGATTATCGTTTTTTGATGAATTAGAAAAATCAAAATTTCAATTGGATAAATCGTCCACGTATGAGCTTTATCATAAAAAAATTGTGGGCATAAAAACTGTAGAACTCTATTTTGAGCTTATTAACAATAAAAATAAGGTCAGAGAGTATGAAGAAAAATTCAATCTCGCTAAAAAAAGGCTTAACGCTGCAGAAAAATTGTTTGTTAACGGCTCAATTACTAGAACGGAATACATTAGTTTTCAGAATGAGTTAGAATCTTCAAAAATATCAAAAGATATCGTCGTGAATGCGCTTGATAGTACGAGAGCTGATATTTATTTATTTACTGGAAAAAGAATAGCAGAGATTCACAATGTTAATATGGAAATTAAATTAGCTAACAAAATATATAATATCAAAGAAGTAATTAGAACTGCACTTAGATCATTTGAAACTATATTAATGGCTAATCAGGATTTGAGTATTTCAAGAAGTGATTTAGATTCAAATAAATCACAACATTACCCGACATTGGATATCGTGGCATCATACGATTATGTTGATGTGAGCGAAGGCACAAGATTTGGTGCTAATAAACGAGAAGCGAGTACGGTAGGAATTTCACTTAATTTTCCAATATATCAAGGAGGATATCAGAGCGCTAGAGTTAGTGAGTCAAGAATCAAATTTGAGAACGCAAGTATTAAACTGGAGCAAGCAAAGAGAGAATTAGAGATTGAAATTATAGATAGTATAAAGAATCTTGAAATACAGAAAGGATTAATCCATATCGATAAAATAAAATATCAAAATGCGAACGAAAGCTTTATTGCTGCTAAAAAAGGTTTCATGAGTGGTATATATACAGATATTGAAGTTCAGGAATCTAAAATTAATCTTATATCCACTAAAAATAAGTATATAAACACAGTTTTATCATACTTACTTCAAGATCTTAATATAAAGAAATATACCAACGATATAGATGTTTTGGATATTCAAGAGATAAACTCGATTTTAATCTGGTAATAGCGAAAATTAATGATTAAGTATAATCTAGTTTTATACATTCTCTCCCCATTTATAATTTCGAAAATTCTTTTCAGTACATTTATTAGAAAAGCGGGTATCAATTATTTTTTTCATCGAATAGGCTTAACTATATTCAAGACGAAGAAAACATCAATTTGGCTTCATGCCTCTTCAATTGGTGAGACTAAAATAGCGCTTAAGGTTTATGAATCTCTTATGAAAGAAAATCAAGATTATGAATTCCTTATTACAACCACAACACCTTCGGCTAGCAAAGTAGTAGATGGATCATTAGAGCGCCTTAATCATTGTTATTTACCTTTTGACTTTTTTTTTACCATGAAAAGATTTATCAAATCTATTAATCCGAAGATATGCATCATTATGGAGACTGAAATTTGGCCAAATTTGTTGAGAAGATGTAAGGAGAATGATATTCCAACGCTGATTCTTAACGCGAGATTGTCAAAAAAAACCTTATCATCTAACGATTTTATAAAAAATATCTATAAAAAATCACTAGATGATTTAACGCATATCTATTGTAAATCAGAACGTGAGAAAGATAATTTTATAAGTTTAGGGGCACGTGAGAATAAAACAACAGTCATTGGTAATTTAAAACTGAGTGAACCGATTAAACAACATACAGAGGAAAACATTATTAATCGCAAATATGTGCTTGCAGCATCAACACATAGTGATGAGGAAAGACAGATCATAAGTGAGTGGCTGAAGGTCAATGACAAGAGAATTCTTCTTGTTGTAGTTCCTCGACACCCAGAGAGACTAGGAGACATTTTATCTAATTTACCACTAAGCATGATTAATATTGCGATAAGGAGTAAGGGGGATAAAATTAGAAATAGCACACAAGTTTATATAGCAGATACACATGGAGAATTAAATCATCTTATGGCACATTGTGAATTTGTTATCATGGGTGGTTCGCTCGTCGATCATGGTGGGCAAAATTTTCTTGAAGCAGCATCTTACGGAAAGTCAATAATTGTAGGTCCGTTTATGTATAATTTCATCGATGAAACAGAGGAATTTTTGAAAAACAACAGTATGATAATGGTAAAAAATTCAAAATCATTAAAGCACGTATTTGAACGTTTACTAAAATCTAAACAAAGAAGAGAACTATTTGGGAATAATGCTAAAAAATTACTTCAATCCAAGATTAATATCGTATGTAAGTATAGAGATGTTGTTAAAAATTATCTATGACTGAATT
>Ga0163111_10001437_pt1 | contig 14734 bp, 27 predicted proteins | sample CRUFie1St18metaG_FD_109645 | JGI IMG/M metagenome (GOLD analysis project Ga0163111, IMG submission 109645) | Marine microbial communities from the Costa Rica Dome - CRUD Field 142mm St18 metaG | ecosystem: Environmental > Aquatic > Marine > Oceanic > Photic zone | place: Costa Rica: the Eastern...
CTGGAGTGCGTTTCAAATCCCGAAAAATCTGAAAATTTCTAAATTTCAAGAAGGGGGTGGGTGTGCTTTTTGATACACGCTGGCACCCACCCCTCCCCGGCACCCCGGTTTGTAGCATTTATCACATAGCGTCGATCCGTCACCAAGATCTGTGATTATTTATACGAATCAGATCCTGGCCAGGTCTCCGAGGGGCCAGCGTGTCCGTGTCCAGTGTCCAGCAGGATCCCTTAAAACCCTTGCAATCACTGGGGTCTCAGGGTCTTGCGTTACTGCTTGGATGACAGGTACGCAAGGCTGGACAGGGGCTTGATGAATAATTTTACCTATGACAATGTGATAATTGACACAAGGCTCCCGGGGCTCCAGGAAATGAGCAGAGCGGCGGCCCTGGCCCCTACTTTCGGCACGTTAGCCAGGGTTTCACCAGCGGCCACCAGCAGCGGCCACGGGCTGCACTTCACAGGGTCACAGGGTGCTGATGCCTCACAGGGGCGGGCTTCTCACAGGGCCACACAGGGGCCACACAGGGCAGGCATTAAAAAGCCCCCGGGGGTGAACCGGGGGGCAGGGATCGCAGCAGATCGGGCGGGTTTTCTCTTTATTTTTCTCCCTGTAATTCCTGCAGCTTCTCCATCAGTAACTGCCGGGCGAAGGGTGCCACAAGTCCATCATTCCCGCGGGCTTTCTTTATATCTAGCAACAGGGCGAAGGTGTCATCATCTACCCGAACATTTAGCTGACGATTCTTACCGTCAGCAGGTTTCGGATATTTTGCACGGGTCGAGGGAATGTAGGGGCTAGGCATGATACTCACTCGCGTCAACGTCATACTCATAAAAGCCGCACACTTTCAAAATTTTGAGAACATCGTCAGCCTGATCGGTGATCAAAAAATTATATAATGCCCGGAATCTTGCTAGATCAAGATGATATTGAGAAACCTCAATCGCAGCGCCATAAGGTGAAAAATCCTCGCTTACAACAGTGAGTAAACAATCCGCCATATCGATTGTTTCCATGCCGGCATGAATACCCACAGTGAGAGTGTATTTGTAAGTATGTTTTTCCCAGAGGGCAGTGTTTCTTAAGCGTTCGTCAATTAACCCTCCAAAGTTTATATTTATGAACTGTAATTCGTCAGGTTGGTAATCATCAGAATCCGCGCGGTTATCGAACCACATTCGATTCCAATCAATCAGCAGGGTCAGGGCCTGCTCAATGGCGAACGCTTCGAGGAGGATGGAGGGGTCGAACGCTTTCGACAGGTTCGATCGCTTGTCTGAAATGGCGTCATTCATGGTCACAGGATGGCGAGAAGGGCGAGAGATAAGAGGGGCCAGGGATTACAGTCCAGCGGCCACCTTGGCGGCGGCCTGGCAGGCTTTCACTTCGGAGGGGGTGAGCTGTGACGCGATCTGATCGGCCAGCTGGATCAGCTCGGCGGTCTTGTCATCGTCGGGGGCGGTGATGGCCAGGGTCAGGGCGAGGGTGAGGGCCTCGGCTGGTGTCTGGGGTGCTGAGTCGTTCATGGTCACAGGATGGCGAGAGGGCGAGAGATGAGCAGGCCCCGGGAAGGGGCCAGGGGCAGGGGTCAGCGGAGGTCGAGCGACGCAACCTGCTCAGGGGTGAAGCTTTCGGTGAAGGTGTCCTTCACGGCCTGCAGGATATGGGCATCTGTTGAATCGGGGGGCAGCTGCTCAGTAGCAGGGCCGCAGACCTGAAACATGGCCGCCCGGGGAGTCATGCCCGACTGAATCAGACAGAGGATCTCAAAGCTGAGGGCCTGGCACTTGGTGAACTTGTGAGCCTTGCAGAATTCGGCGGTTTTGAGCGTGGTCATTGATCGGAAGGGCGAGAGGGTGAGAAGCCCCCGCGAGGGGGCCAGGGGCAGGGGTCAGAAGGCGGCGAAGATTTCCTCCTCATCCATGGCCTGCAGGGTTTCCCAGTAGCAACCGAACAGGCGGGCCATCTTGCGGCTGTTCTCACGAATCACGGCGGCTGTCTCCTTGCTGCACATTTCGGGCTCACATTCCAGGCAGGAAGCGTCGGCCACCATGCAGTGAATCAAGTCGGCCACTTCGGGCTCGGCTCCGTTGTGTCCCTTGCCCACATAGAAGGGGAAGGACTCGGAACCGTGCTCAGTGGTGAGGGTGACGGTCCAGGGGTCCATGCCTTTCATCAGCTGGGAGAACTTCTCAACGCCCGGGGTGATTTCGACGGCGGAGAGATAGGCGGTGGTGTTGGTCATTAGATCGGGGGCGAGAGGGCGGGGAGGTGTCTCCCCGTTGCAAAGCAACCTAGACCTGATTCGTTCGGGTTACTCTTTACCCTGTGCAGGTTGACCGATTGACACAACAAAGCGGCCCCGGGGTGAGCCAGGGCCGCGAGGGGTGATCGATTGGCCGGGGGTCAGCGGCGGGCTAGGTCTGACAGGCGGACGGGGCCAGGTGCATCAGCAGGGGCCGTCCAGCTGGCCCACAATCCTTCCGAGCCACAGTCGCGAGCCTTTAGATCGTCGAGCAGGTAGCCGCGGATCTGTCGGCAGATGAAATAGGCGATGGACTTCTCCCAGTCGTCATGTTCACAGGCTTGGTATTCGTAGCCGTCGAGCAATCCGACCAGCTGGCCTGTCTTGCCCTCCATCATCCAGCGATCGACCACCGGCAGGGATCGGCCGACGTACTCCGGGCCATTGTCTCCGGGCTCGTCGCCGTATCGGGCCTTGAGGCTGTTTTCGTTCTCCTCTAGCAGGGTCAGGAACACAGCCCGAAGCGGGAGGCCACCGGCACACTTGAGCAGCCGGGCGGTGGCTGCACTGTCGGCGGCGTATGCGGCGGCGTAGTCGGTGGGGTCGTCGTTGTTTCCGTAGGCATGACGGGAACACATCACGGCGCGGGTGAGGGCATCCTCAGCGGAGCTGCCCCGCTGGCTGGCCTTGCGCTCCCAATAGGTCGCGAGGGCGTTCAAACAATCGGCGGAAGCGAGGAAAGCAGACATTGATCGGAGGAGGTGAGAAGGGCGAGAGGGTGGCCCCGCGTTGGGGGCCGGTAGTGGTTCAGGCGTCAACGCCGAACATTTGCTCGAACAGGTTCAGGGCAGGGTCGGCGGCGGGCGCGGGGCCTTGAACGCGGGGGGCGGGGGCGTTCCACTCACAGGCCAGGGCGCGGCGTGTGTAGACGTAGGCGGGGAATTCGTCGTCGGCGATGCAGTAGGCGGGCACGGTTACGGCGTAGTGGGTGCCGATGGGCCAGCCGTTGATTCCGAGGGAGGTGAGCATTGATCGGGAGGCGAGAGGGGCGGGGGTGTTTCCCCGTTGCAAGCAACCTAGTCCTGATTCTGTTCGGTTACTCTTTACCCTGTGCAGCCTGGCCAATCGTCACAGCCAGGGGAGGGGTGAGCCTCCCCGGGGGCCAGGGGTCAGGCGGTGGCCATGGCGCGGAACTGGCTCTCCAGCTTTGATTCGATATCGCCGGACGTGCGGGAGCCGTCGTTGAATAAGTCGTCGAGCTGCTGCTCAGTCAGGGCGCGGGCGGCATCGCGGGTAAATGCCCACTGGGGGGCGGTGGGGTGGTTGGCTCCCCAGAAGTCGAGTTTCTTCTCACAGGCGCGGGCCAGGCGCTCGGGGTCCTTGCTGAAATTGGCGCGGAGTTCAGCGTGGCGGGCGGCCTTGGCGGCCTGGCGCTCTGCTTTGGCCGGGTCTGGCTGAGCAGGGGCTGCGAAAGTCTGGCCCTTGTAGTAGCGGTACTCAGTGGGCAGCAGGTGATCGAAGGTCGCGTGGATCTTGGCGAAGGTCTGCTTCTCCCACGCGGCGCGGAACTGCTCATAGTCGTTGGCATTCAGGCCGCACTCGGCACCATGGCCAGCGGCAACCCAACAGCGGGCGATCAGGCGGTACTTATTGCCGCCTCTGATGCCGGTGGCCAGGTCGGCTTCCAGCAGAGTCTCGAAGGTGTAGACGGCGGGGGTGGTGTCGTTGCGGGTCATTGATCGGGTGAGGTTGAGAGCCGGGGGTGTTTCCCCGTTGCAAGCAACCTAGTCCTGATTCCGTCTGATTCTTAGTCACCTTGTGTAGGTTGCTCGATTGTCTGCTCAGCTGATGGTCATCTCCACTAGGTCGGAGTCGTCAACCGGGGCCATAGGGGCGGGGGCCGGGGGCAAGTCCAGAGGGTCAGCCTCGACGCTGAACAGGTGCTGGACCCACTGGCTGAGGGTGTCGTCTGGCAGGTATTCCACCAACTCGGTCAGGTAGGGGCGGAAGCTGACGCCGTAGCTATGGAAGCGGGCCAGGGTGTCGGCTGGTAGCCATTCCGTCAGCGACTCCCGGATCAAGTCGGCGTCGAGTGCCGGGGCCAGGGTCTGCAGAATGTGGCGCTTTAGCGGGGTCATGGATCGGGAGAGGGCGAGAGGGGCGAGAGGTTGAGGGGCCGGAGTGGCCCCCGGTGGGGTCAGGCAGGGCGGAAGCCATCGGCCAATAGATCCCGCCATAGGTGCCGGCTGTTGCCTAGAAAATGGCGGTGGCTGGTCTGCTGTTGCATCCGGCCGGTGTTAAGGCTTGTCTGCCAGCGGCAAACCTCGACGGCCCGGTAGTCGTTCGGGTTGGTGCTGTGAACGGTGAAGCGGATCTCCTGCCGGGTCTGCTCTGTGACTTGCTTGGCGAGGGTGTGAGTCGTCATCGGATCGGTTGAGAGGCGAGAGGGTGGGGGTGTTCCCCCGTTAGATACAACCTAAACCTAGAACTACCTGATTCCTGCTCAGCGGGTGACGGTCTGCCGATTGTCTGCAGTCAGGCGGACGGGGGCAGGGCGGGAGCGTCAAGCACGCGGACGACCACCGGCACGATCTGATCAGCTGGCTGTGATCGCTTCGGAGTGACGAAACCGGGCAGGGAAGCGGAGACGGTGGGGGGCTTGGACCTGGCCCTGATCCGGTGGTTGATGGTGGGGGCTCGCATCAGGCCAGGCCCCCGGGCATCAGGCCAATCAGGCGGCAACCGGAGTCGTCAATGGCGCGGCTGATGATCGCGTCGGGCTCGATCGCGAGGGTGGCCCCTACGGCCTCGGCTGCGGTGGCGCTATAGCTGCCGGGGTGACCCCAGACGCTGCGGCAGTGTGCCCCGGGGTCGGTGACCAGCTGGGGATAGGTGTGGAAGGTTGAGGCTTTCATGATCGGGAGGCGAGAGGGTGGCGGCGGTTGGTGGCTTGAGTGCCCCGCCGTTGGTCGTATTGTCAGACTTTTCTAGGTTGAATGGTGCTTGCCTTGTGCAGGTTGCCCGACTGGTTTCTGTAATCCTTCAGCAGCCATGCTCAAGGCGGGCCAGCTTGTCGGAAGCCTTCCCGGCGGCCTGCAGGGGCAGGGACGCGACGCCGGGGAGCAGCAGGGAGGCCAGGGCCAGGTTTGAGACGGTACGAGCCTCAAACCGTTGGGGGCCGGTCACGTCATGGATCAGGGCGGCGAAGCACAGGAAACCGGCGGCGACTGCAGCACCGGCGGCGGCTGTGCCGGTTTCCTTGATCAGGCGGAGGGTGGAAGATTTCACGGGAGAGCAAGGGCGAGAGGTGCGGGCGGGGTGCGGGCTTTAGTGCCCCCGCCGTTGAATCCATTGTGCAACCTTTCTAGGTTGTTTCGTGCTTGCCTTGTGTAGGTTGCGCGATTGGTTCAGGCTTGCAACCTCTGCAGGGCCTTCTCAAGGCGGGCCGTCAGCCGGTCATGGATCGCCACCTCATCAGCGGTCAGGTGGTGAAGGTGGCGGCCCTCTAAAGCGTCCAACAGTGAGAGGGCCTGCTCAGCGTCGAGCGTCAAGGTGGTGGTCATGGATCGGGAGAGGGCGAGAGGTTGAGGGGCCAGGGGCCGGTCAGGCGGACCGGCGGCGGTTGAGTTCCATCCCGTAGGTGCTGGCTTGGTCGCTATAGAAACCCTCCCGGGCGGGGTTCCATCCCTTCATTGCGGCCTCGGCTTCTCTGCAGTCGCGGGCGGCGTGGAGCAGCTCAGCGGTGGTCATAGTGCGGGCCTTGGCTTCCCACGCTTGGAAGTCGGCGGGGGTGGCGTGGAGGGTGATCATGGGGTGATCTCGGAACTGAAGTCATTCTGCAACCTAGAAAGGTTGTTAAGCGTTCAGGTTGTGCAGGTTGCAGAATTGACTTAATGGGGGCCGGTGGTGGCCCCCGTGGGGATCAGGCCCCTTGCACGTCCTCCCAATCCAGCCGGACGCCGTGGGGATTGTTGACGGTCACCCGCTTGGCTTGGCCGTCCTGCCAGACGGTCACGGTCTGGCTGATGGTGCCCTCGCCCCATTGTTCCTGTCGCCAGGTGAGGTCGATCAGGGCGTCAGCCAGGGAACCCCAGCAGCACTGGCTCACCGGCACGTCTTGGATCCGATCGAGCACGGCTTCCATGGTGGGGAACACCTCGGAGCCTTGGCTGCTGTGCAGTGTGTAGCCAGCGATGCGATCGGCGACGGTATCAGTCGTGAGCGTGAACATCGGGTGAACCCCTGAACTGCAAGCAGTCTGAACCTTTCTAGGTTGTTTCGTGCTTGCCTTGTGCAGGTTGCCCGATTGCACACCATAGACAGGCAAAAAAAAGGCCCCCGGGTGATCGGGGGCGGTGTTGATCAGTCGCGGATCTGAACCGGCATGATCAGGCACTCCATCCGGCGCAAGTCGCTGTCCTCGAACGACTCCGAAGGGTGAGCTATGTCAAACCCGCAATCCATCACGAACGGTGTCGTTGCGCCGTTACCGCGGAACCGAACGATGTTGTTCACGCTGGCTTTCTCGACCACCTTCGACCACTCGGCCAGGTAGCGGGCGTTAAAAGCCCACGGCGCGGCGGGTTCGTTCGTGAACGACTCGGGGAACAGTTGGTCGCAGTTCGGATAAGTGCCGAGGGTGTCGGCTGCACTGTTCAGCCCGAAGCGAGTCGCGGGGATGGCCTGCAGTAGTTCACAGGGCAGGGGGTCGGATGCCTCGGCTGATCGCTTGACCTTGCCGCCGGTGATGATGCACAGCAAGTCGAAACGAATATCGACGTGGTGGGCATAACTCACAAACTTGCGGAATGGTGCAGCGTCGATCTGCAGGGAACCGTTGCGGATGGCGTCCGCTTCAAAGTTCAAACCAACGGAAGCGGGGAAGCGGTAACGAAACAGGCGGTGTCCGTCTGTGCTTTCAATGGTGGTGACTCCATCGTCACCGCGGCGAATGTGGATCGTATTAAGTACCTGTTTCGTTTCATCCCTTGAAGCGAACTGAGCAGCTGCCCACAACGGCAGGTAAGGGAGACGAGCCACCACTAGGTCAGCGGCGGGGGTCACGGGAGCGGAGACTGAAAGAGTCATGATCGGGGGGAGCGAGAGGTTGACGGCGCAGCGGGTGAGTCCCTGCCGTTGGCGTCATTCTTGCAACCTAGAAAGGTGAAATGCGACCGCTACTGTGCAGCCTGCGTGACTGTCACATTTTAAGCGCAATTCAACCTGTTTCCTGTAATATGACGCGTGGGTAATTCTTGCCCCTATCTCTCGCCCCGATCAATTAATGAATAGCGAAACGGCCGCGGCTGTTTCCGCGCTGGTGAAGGCCTTACAAGCCGATCCAGCAGCCCTTCATTCAATGAAGAGTTACGGAAACATTCCTGAGCATCTGGTGGACTTTCTAGAAGACCACGAACACGATCTAGCCCTAGAACTTAAATAGAACCGGCCGCCCTTCGGGGCGGTTTTTGTATAAAAAATTACACCCTATATTTGTAGCATTTGATGCTGTAACATTTTATACTGTATTATTTTATACAGTATATTTTAGGGTGTCTATTTGTATAAATTTATACTATACAAAATAATACACAGAAATGTAATATATGATTTTGTATCAAAAATTACAGGACTTCGGGTGAAAATTCAAACCCTCTCGAGATCCTAACCCTCTCGAGATCCTAACCCCTTCGAGATCCCAACCCTCTCGAGATCCTAACCCCTTCGAGATCCCAACCCTCTCAAGATCCCAACCCCTCGAGATCCTAACCCCTTCGAGATCCCAACCCCTTCGAGATCCCAACCCCTTCGAGATCCCAGCAGTATGGGACTATCAAACTTCCTTAACCCAAACTTGTAACCCGCGTAACCGAAATAAGTCTTTTTGTATCGACCAATACGGAAGAAAAAGGGTTTAGGTGACAGGTCACCCTTGAATGAACTAGGTTAGCTCCAAGTTTCGCGCTAAGCGCAGCTTTAACTCACCGGACTTGCAATGGCTTATTTCGACGATCGCAGCCGGACTGACCTAAGTCGCAGCTACGGCTACGAACGCTCGAATCAGATGCACTTCGAGTTGTCTCCAGAGTGGTACGAGTTGCTTCATCGTCGTAAGTGGCAGCGGGCCTTTGAGCTGAAAGTCACTGCAAGCACAGAACAGTGCTCATGTGAAGGGTGTGAGATGACGCAGAAAGAACTTGACTTCTTTACAGAAGGAACTAGAGGTGGCTTCACCTATATCGCCAAACGGCACGGGCTAAGTCCCTCAAGGATGTGGGGGCTGGTTGAGAACGGGATGCGTGCTCTTGGCGTCCACCAGGACGACATAGATCAGATCCAGTCCTTCTGTTTCGGTTGGTTTGAACTGACTCCGCAGGCAATGCACCGCTGGACCGAGCGGTTCCCTGATCGGTGTCCCCTCTTAGACGTGCTCTGTAGCCTCGATCAGAGCTGCGAGGAGCTGAACGCCACGCAAGATTGGATGCTTAGCCGCAAAGGCTCTGAAGGGCGCACAAGAAACGACGTAATCGAACCCCTTCCAGATCCTGATAGCCCTCAACCAGTCCCTTGCATTTTGTAATTCATGCAAACAACAACAACAACAACCGCGCTCACAGAAAAAGATTGCGAGTTTTTTCTCAAAGGTGCTCGCTCTGGATTTAGAACCATCGCGCTTTCACACGGTCTAACACCCACTCAAATGTGGGAGAAAACGGCAGATGGTTTGATCACTGTGGGTATGCACCGTGATGACTTGGATGATGTTGAGCTGATGGTGTTTGGTTGGAAAGGTCTGACTGCTGAGATGCTGGAACGCTATCGATGGCGCTACCCAGACCGCTGCCCCTTGTTAGACGTACTCTGCACATTTAGTCCCGAGTGTGATGAGCTAAATGAGGTGCAGGACTGGATGCTGGAGTTGAAAGGCGCAAAAAATCGGAGGCGGCTAGACCTGCTGCCAGCCCTGCCTAAGTACAACGCGGAAAGACCGACTGTTGATTCGATCTAGCAGTCATACATTTTGCACTCCGGCTCACTGGGATATAAATCGCAGTAAGAATCAAAAAAGTTTGTCTTTTGCTTCTTAGGTTCTTTAAGTTCCCTAAGTGCTTCTTCGTTAAGTGTGCCTTCGCGCAGTGAGTTTTCCAAAGCAATCATTGCGTCCATGTTGGAATTGTGCCTCATCCAACTGAAGAGCGTTTCTTCACGACATTCGTCCCAGATCCTTAGTGGTCTCCACCAGGGCAGAACATCTCTATTTGATTTAGAGCCGTTGCAATATGTGCAGCAGCGAGCCAGGTTCCATCTTCTAGTGGGACCGCCTTTGCTTTTGGGAATGATGTGGTCGAGCGTCCAGGACGTTGCGGGTCTACCGCAATACGCGCATCGATCACCGGGATAATCCTCGATAATCGCTTTTCTAAATCGCTTTACTGCATGTTTTGGCCTTATTTCTGAGAGGTTGAATAGCAAATCGTTGGGCGATTGTGCAATCCTCATCTCATATTTAGTTGGCTTATTCCTAGGTTACCTACAGATAAATCTTGATTTTAATCCAGGGACGTTCACCTTCTGCTCGTAAAAAATTTAGGTTTAGTGAGTCCAGGACTGCAAGGTTATCATTCCTAAGCACCCTGGCATGTACTAAGCCATCAAGAATACTTTTCCCGTAATTATCTAAATCGCCACGTCTGGTTGTGCCGTTGATAGTTATATCCATGTGCGAGATCCTTTGTAGGACATCGTTGTCCCATTGTTCTCGCACTAAATCTGCAAATTCTTTCAACCAAGCTTTATATGAGGGATCGTTATACACACGACCTTTACTACTAAATCTCGGACGAGCTGCAGGTTTAGGTGTTATATCAACCTGAATCGTATAGGTTAATCCTGTTCGGTCCATTCGAGTGCCTTCGCTGTAATTGGAAACTTCCAGATCAAAATCTTCTTAATTTCTTCTGCGATCAATCTGTGCTCTAGTTGTGTACTTGGATCGGTTCTTACCTGGACGAAATGAATAAATGACCGCAGTGAGCCAGATTGATAAACCGTAGTGGGCGAACACACAGGCAAAATTCGGCGGGCTGTTTCCAATGCCACACCTCGCTCAAGCATCCGCTCGTAAACATTGAACGCTTGCTCGATCAATGCTTGTGAGGTTTCCTGGCACGTCCCAAGAACCTCGGGGTGCAAATCATCGATGGAGTTCTGCCGGTTCTTTTTGTCCTGCCTTCTAAACGCAGGGACTGCTGGTTTCTGAGTCTTTGCGTAGCGATATGAAAATTGACTGAACGCGAACGAACGGTGTCTACAAATTTGGGCTGCAATATCCAGCTCTGTTTCAATTCTGACCGTCAAAAAAGCGTGCTCAAACACACTCCAGTGCTTCTTCCGTAAGCAATAGGACAGCAGCTTCGGACCCGTTTCCCAGTTGCTTTCGTTCGCTTGATTACTCACACGAGCAATCTTGACCATCATCCGCTCGGGATCTGGTGTGCATTGCACCAACGTCACAGGGCGGTCAAGATCCACGTCCTCCGTTTCGTTGTTGATCTTCAGGCCGTTGGGAAGCGTCATTTTTCGGTGCGATGTAAGTCAAGAATCAGTACGCCTAGAAGCCACTCACGGGCTACCTTTAATCCTGCTTTAGCCTGCAGAACACTGAACATCCCCGTATAGCTCTCTAAGTACGGCGTCCGCATCACGTCCGTCGTCGTCGCTGTCTGGGTCGCTGTAATTAACTGATCTAGGGTCTTCTTTGAACTTCTCATTGGCCTTCGCTAATGCACTTATGACCTCCTCTTTTGTTGTCTGATAAAACCCGGCGATTTGATCAATCGTCCAGATATGTTGCTCTTCGATCAGATCTTCCCAGAAAAAGTCGGAAATTCGTTGACTCATGATTAGTCTGACACATTGATGGGTAATTCTTTAGGAGTAAAGTGTTTTGCGTGCCAATCTTCGAGTTTTTCCAGAAAGTGAGCGTAAAGCTGGTTCACATCGTCGCGGTCAATGTGAAATAGTTGAATGTTGTGATCAGGCACCGCGCAAGCGATTAGGCCGCGTTTGATGACCAGACCCTCGTCTCTGTAGACATAGTTGGCGCTTTTTATGTAGGCGCTTACCTGTAACTCATAGTTGTAAAGTTTCGAGCCATCAATCGGCTTATTCGCCGTTTTGAAGTCGATCAATACAGGCTCATTAGGGTCTGCATCCGGGAACATCTCGCAGTTCTTCAGGTAGGCAATGCAGTCAGCGGCACCGGCGTAGCGATCAGCGTTCCACAGACAACCTTCAGTCATCAACGTGTGATCGATGCAGTCCAAAAACGGCTTCATCGAGTTCCACCACGGCTGATAAATGTAGTGGTAGTCAGGGATTGCCCCGGTCAGCAGGTACTGCTCTGAGCAGTCATGGGTCCAGGTGCCACGGGCTGAGGCTTGCTGAAGGATCGTGTTCGCTTTCTTCTCCCCGACATACTTTCGCCAGGGCTCGAACTTCTTATCGTCCCGAAGAATTGTGGTGACACTGGGCATAAATCCCAGTGGTGTTTTGTAGAACCTGTTTCCCTCCAGGCTCCCACGAACACTTTCATATTTAGGGATCGATTCAATCCTTCTTCGCAAAATCATCGGGCTGCCTCAAGAAAAAACGCGGGGGAGTTGTTGCTCCCCCATGGACTGAATCAGTCCTCTCGTTTTTGAATGTCGCCCCAAACCTCGTCCAGAGGCGCTCCAGCAGCGTGTGCCTTCAAATTGACATCCAGAGCCGCAAAAGCTTCCAGAATGTCATCAGGCAGCTCGTAGGGCGGTTGTGGCTGCAATGTATGCTTTGTCTCCTGCATCTGACCCGTGCGAGTCCAGATAAAGTCGTATCCGGTCGGGTAGCCAAAGTTGGGAGAGCTGCAGGCACTCGCGAACTGCTCCATCATCGTGGACTTGTCCAGATCCCAGATCTGGAAAATGTGCTTGTCCGCCTTGGAGCTTTCAGTGATGTTGTAGACCAACATCGACAAGACCTTCGAGATCTTAGGCTGCTTACTTTTTGGGAACCGCTCGCACTTTTCAGGGATCTGATCGTCGGGAATCTTCCCACCTTCAATCCCTTGTGCGACGAGATCTTCAGACAGCCATCGCTTACATGCGCGACCACCTTCAGGATTCTCGTACCACAGCGAGAACCCAAACTGAGCCTCACTTAAGATCCTGAACTCTACTGATCCAGGGCCAATTACCTTGCCCTTGTCGTTCACTTCCTCTTTAGGTGCTCGCAAGTAGCGACCAGGACCATCAGAAAGTTTCTTCCTTTGTTCCGCTTCCTGGGCCTCTTTCTCCAGCTGCAACTTGAAAGATGCAGGCAGAAAGTCCTTAACCGGACCCTTTGTTTTGGTAGCAGATGAAATAGGCATGAAAATCAACACCTCAACAATGAGGTTCTATCGATCACACCTTTCAGCGCAACTACTGGTTTTAGATATGACCCAGTTTAGCTTAGTTGTTTAATCAACTCTTCCACTTTACGAGATTGATTGAAAACAACCTTTAAAGCCGAAGTCATGTTTTGCATATTGTCCATGATTTCGTCCGCACCCCAGTAGTCCTGCCCCATGATCACGTCGGCAAACTTTTCCTGCATAGCCTTGTCAGGGGAAAAGGCTTTCTTCAGCCTGTCCATATCATCGATCAGATCCATCCGGTCAGCTGCCATCAGGTTTCTGACGTACTTACCGGCTGCTTTGCTCAGCACCTCTGCATCGGAATCAGAGAAGTTGTGATGAGCAACAGGTCCAGGCGGCATACGCCAGCCACAAAAAACCTCGAAGTGATAGCCGATGCTGGCTGGATTGCCGTCATCGTCTCTCATGATCGTGGCGTCCTGGATCAGATCTTCTAGTCCTGTCCAGTCGGGAGAGTCATCTCGCACGATCCCTTTCTGATAGTCGTCTATCGCGAACATCAGATAAACGATCACCGAAATGCTTCTAGGTCCAGGGCTTTTGAGCCCACCGATCCTGAGCTGTGAAAGCTGAGAGCTGTGAACGTAGCTTTTGGCCTGAGAGATCACCCGTTTGCACAGGGTGATGATCTTCGGCTGCGACCACCTGTTCGCATCGATAGTCCGACCTATCCATCGCCCGTAAACGATGGGGCCTTTGTCGAGCAGCTCATCGAACTCCGATGACCCTATGTAGTTGCCTCCTACTTCCATCTTTTAGACCAAATGAAGCAGCGAGGGGTTGCGACGCTGCAAACGCAAAATAATGCGTTAAGGGCGTGGACGCAACCTAAAAAGTTCAGGAAGAACCAAAGGACGGATGGCGGCGCGTCATAACGCCGGTAGCGTTGGAAGGAATGAGGTTATGGGCAGGCGCGAATGAAGACTCCTCCAGCTATTGAGCAACTGAAGGACGGCACGTTTCCAGCGACGTGGGTTTACAACATCGTCGAAGACAAGCGGGCTTTCAGTGGGGCCAAGACTCCAGCAGAGCACTTCAACGGTGACTGCAATAAGGGTCTGACTCCTAGTGAGGTTCTCAAAAGATGGCAAGAAACTAGCCGAACCAAGGACAAGACCACGGGCAAATACCGCAATGTCAGGAAAAATGGATTAGGCGTCCTGACCGGACCTGCTGGTGGATGCCTGATCGCGGTAGACATTGACGGGGCAGACGCTGAGCACGTCTTCGAGGAGTGGATGGGGGATGACTACCCCACCATCGAGAACCCAGGAACAATGTCTTGGCGCGGGCGGCCGACCAATCGTCAGCTCCTCTATCGGATGCCCGGATGGGCTCAGGAGTTCTTCGAGACCTTTACTAAGGCGCAGCTGGACAAGAACCTCAGAGACGGAAGCCGCAACAGTGAAATCTGCCTGCGCTACGGCGGCTGCTACACGGTTCTGCCCGGTTCATATCACCCAGACACAAAAGAAAAATATCGCTGGCTGGCATACAACGATGGCCAGGTCGCTGATCTGCCCGGTCGGCTCCTCGATTGGTTAATGACCAATCACAGCAAGCAGAACGAAACCTATATCCCCACTGAGCTGTCAGAACTGCTGACCATTGAGACGGGGCCGATCACCGGCAAGAATGTCCCGGCATTAGCGCGGGACTTCCGTATGGAGATCCTGCAGCACCTTGTGACAACAGACTCAGGAGGTGGAGCGACAGACCCAGACGATCCTTATGCACTGGTCTGGCAGCTCTATGACGCGGCCGTCTGGTCACCAGATCGTCAACCTCTGCACAGGGAACACGGCAATCCAGATAAGCCATTAGTGGGGGGCTGCCCCTTTCATCAGTCGCAGAGTGGAACCTCCTTTGTTCTGTTCCCCGATGTAAAGAACGAGAAAGCTTCTGGTCTGTTCGGATGGAAGTGTCTTGCTGAGGAAGTGGGCGGCAACTGCATCACTCTTTTGCACGCACTCCGCACAGGGGATATTGACGCGGGGTGGCCTGACGCCAAGACGCTTGAGGAATAC
>Ga0163111_10001439_pt1 | contig 14718 bp, 23 predicted proteins | sample CRUFie1St18metaG_FD_109645 | JGI IMG/M metagenome (GOLD analysis project Ga0163111, IMG submission 109645) | Marine microbial communities from the Costa Rica Dome - CRUD Field 142mm St18 metaG | ecosystem: Environmental > Aquatic > Marine > Oceanic > Photic zone | place: Costa Rica: the Eastern...
GACTTTACAGGCTTGGATTATATGCTTGAAAATTATGATAACCCTATTGTTCTTGATGCTACCCACAGTGTACAGAAACCAGGCGGCCTTGGAGGAAGTAGTGGCGGCAATAGGAATTATGTTCCTGGCTTATGTCGGGCAGGCAGTGCGTTGGGTATTGAAAATTTCTTTTTAGAAGTTCACGACGATCCAGACAATGCACCTAGTGATGGACCTAACATGTTACACTTAAAAGACTTTGAGAAAGTAGTAAAGGACATAGATGAATACCGCTATATTAATACCCGCTAGGCTAGCAAGTACTCGCTTTCCTGAAAAGATGCTTCAAGCACTTAACGGAAAAGCATTGATAAAACATGTTTATGATATCTGTAGAAACACAGGATTTGATACTATTGTGTTGACAGATAGTAAAAAAATTGCAAGTATCATCCCAGAAGCAGTTGTAACAGAATCTGCAGATAACGGCACTGAAAGATGCAGCTGGTTTGTAACAAATGCAATTAATAATTATAAAAATTTTGTTAATGTGCAAGGTGATATGCCCGATGTGACAGAAGATATTATTAATGCTGTTGCAAATAATTTAGAAAATTATGAAGTGTCAACAGCATACACACCAATGTCTGAAGAAGAACGAAGCAATCCGCATAATGTTAAAGTTATACATAACGGAAAAACTGCTCGCTGGTTTGGTAGAGGATTTACAGGTTACGGAGACTGGCACCTTGGAGTATACGGATATACTAGAAAATCTTTACTTGACTATATGCATTTAAGAGTGTATAATGAAGAACACGTTGAGAAACTAGAACAATTAAGATGGTTGCAAAATAATTATGAAATTGGTGTTACACAAGTTGAATTTGATGGACTTGAAATCAATACACCAGAGGATTTAAAAGAATGGCACAGCAGAAACTCCCATTAAAAGATATACTTGCCGCAATAGATATGGGCGGAAAATCTGTATGGGATGAGCTGTCAGAAGATGAACAAAAGCAAATTAGCTTTTGGTTGATGAACAGATATGTAAGTAGTGTTAAAGGTAACAGAGAAAAACAAGAACTTGCAGTATTTAAAACAAATGAATACTATAACAAAAACTACATGGAAGTTTCTAAACACCCTAAGTTGCAATGGCAGTTATTATGTCAGTCTGGTAACACAGGAAAAATAGAATTTCATCAATGGATAGGTCATAAGAAAAAAGGTCAATCAAATTCAAACAGCATAAAATTTTTGCAACAATTATTTCCTAACATGAAACAAGATGAGATAGAATTACTTGCTGGAATATCTACAAAAAAAGAACTCAAGGAATTGGCTGAAGAACATGGAATTGAAGTCAAGCTCTAAACCATATGTGTGCGAATATTGCAACACAGGTTACACAAGAGAAAAAACTCTTGCTGTGCATATGTGTGAACAAAAACGCAGGCATTTACAAAAAAATGAAAAGCGTGTGCAAATGGGCTTCTATGCGTTCAATCAGTTTTATAAGTTAAGTGCAAATGCAAAAAAAGATAAAACGTATGATGATTTTTGCAAATCACCTTACTATAATGCATTTGTTAAGTTTGGTTCATTCATAAACAATGTACGTCCTCTTTATCCTGAACGTTATGTAGATCATGTAGTTACATCAGGAGTAAAACTTGATCATTGGTGTAAAGAAGAACTATATGAGCAATATGCAACAAATTTGATAAAGAAAGAAAATGTTGAAACAGCATTAGAAAGAAGTATAATGACTATGATGGAATGGGCTGAAGATAATCCTCCTGCTCCTTGGAATCATTACTTTGATCATGTGAGTTTGAATAGAGCAGTTTGGAATATTAAAGATGGTAAAATTAGTCCATGGCTTATTCTAAATTCTAGCAGTGGCAAAAAAATGATGGCAAAGTTTAATGAAGAACAACTAGGAATAATTTATAATATTATGGATCCTGAACATTGGGCTATGAGATTCAAAAGACAAACTGATGATGTGCAACTTGTAAAAGATGTTGCAAAGGAAAGTAATTTATGAAAATATTGATATTTGGATTACCAGGTAGTGGTAAAACTACACTAGCGAAACCCTTTGCAGAATTAATGGGAGGAGTTCATATTAATGCCGATGAAGTACGTGAACGATATCATGATTGGGACTTTACTCCTGAAGGACGTTTAAGACAAGCAGAACGTATGAGACATCTAGCAGATGGTGTAGTTAGTGCAGGCAAAGTAGCAGTTGCTGACTTTGTTGCTCCGACATTTTTAAGTAGGGTAAAGTTTCAAGCTGATTTTGAAGTATGGATGGATACAATAGAACAAAGCCAGTATGAAGATACAAATGCAATGTTTGAAAAACCACTAGAGTGGGATTATCATGTTGCACAATGGTTTAGTGATACACATGCACAATTATCAGAAGTTGTACAGAGTTGGATGAAAAAAAATAATGTTTAATTATGAAAAAGAAACTGTTCAGTTATTAGGTAGGTGGCAACCTTGGCACAACGGACACACAGAATTATTTAAACGTGCTATAAAGAAAACAGGACAAGTTGCTATCTTAATTAGACAAATGCCAATAAATGAAAATAATCCATATACAGGTGGACAAGTTGCAGAAAAGATTCAACAAGTATTAGACCAAGAAGGATATGTTTACAATCAAGATTATGTAATTATAAATGTACCTAATATAACAAATATTACGTACGGTCGTGAAGTTGGATATACAATAACAAAGGAAACACTTAGTAAAGAAATAGAAAACATTAGTGCAACCAAAATAAGACAAGGACAATTATGAACCTAATATATTACCCAGATGAATTTTTAACAAGGGAAGTTAAAGAAGTAAATATTGAAAAGCCAGATATTGATTTAGTTGAAGTAAAAAAGAATATGACAGATATTATGCTACAACACGGAGGCATAGGTTTGTCAGCTAATCAAGTAGGTCTGGATGCACAACTTTTTATTATGGGTGAGAACGAATCAAATGTATCTTTAATTATAAATCCAAAGATACTACAACATACTAAAGATACAGTTTTAGAATTAGAAGGATGTTTGAGTTTTCCAAATGTTTATGTAAAAGTAAATAGGCCAAAAGAAATACTAGTTGAATACTACGATGAAAATTTAGAATCCAAAAGAACACATGTAAAAGGATATACTACTAAAGTGTTTTTACATGAATGGGATCACCTACATGGTATAACATTTAAAGACAGAGTATCAAAACTAAAATGGGACATGGCTTCAAAGAAAGCTAAAAAAATGGAGAAGAAATATGCGACGAGCAGAAGTTAGAGAAGAAACACATTACGTTGTAGACATGTATGATGAAAAAGATGTGCTAGTTGAAAGCAGGCCGATAGTAGGACACAGTAAACGTTATGCAGAAGACTGTGCAGAAAACTGGCAAAATGGGATTATAAAAATTGAAAAAGACAAGAACATTGCTTAACACATTACAAGCAGAAGAACTAGATAAAAATATTATTTTGCAAGTAAAAACTAAATGTCCTAGTAAGTGGTTATTAACTGATATGGAAACTGGTGAAAGTTATATTGGACAAGATCCTATTCAAAGCCAAGAGCATCAAGTTTATTGGCGTAAAGTAAAGAAGGAAGATAATGCCTGATATTGATATAGATTTTGCTGACAGAGATATTGTATTAGATAAAGTACATCATCGTGTGGCAAAATTACCAACAGGAAAAAAACATAACACAGGTGTGTATGTGACTGAGTGTCCACATAATCCACTAGATAATCTTTGTACTTTGGATTACGAAACAGCTGAAGACAGAGGATATTTTAAATTAGATTTTTTAAATGTGTCTATTTACAAAGACATAAAAGATGAAGAACATCTTTACAAGTTAATGAATAAAGATCCGATGTGGGAGCTTTTAGAACACAAAGATTTTGTAGACAAAGTTTTTCATTTAAGCGGCCATCATAGTTTGATTAAGCAATTAAAACCAACTTCAGTATCACAACTAGCCGCAACACTAGCGATTATTCGTCCGGCCAAAAGACACTTATCGAACAGTGATTGGAACACTATTGAAAAAGAAGTTTGGAAGAAACCAACTAACGGTGAATATTATTTTAAGAAAGCTCATGCTGTTTCGTATGCTGTTGCATGTGTAGTTCATATGAACTTGCTATGCGAGCAAATTACTTCTTAGGCTTTCTTATAAGCTGAACGCTTTTTCTTTTAACCCTCTTTACATGCAGATTATTTAAATTAACTGTTGGGCCTAACACCACTTTTACGTCTTTACTATTCATAGACATTGAGCAGTATTTTATTCTTTCTATGTCTTTTCTAAGAAATATAGTTATAGGAATAAGTCTGTTGCTTTCCATCCACCATACTTCGCCCAGTTTTAAAAATAGTTTTTTGTCGTATTCTGATCTTAAAGATGAGAAGTTTAATATAGTGGTTACATATTGGTCCTGATTTACAATGATACCTACGTATTCATTCCCCCCATATGTTACAACACTGATAAAAGGATACTTCTCCTCTATTTCATTTCTTAGCATTTGGTTATATTGTTTTCCTACTAAATATGTTATGCAGTTAATACCAAGATATTTAGTAAATAATAGAGTAACCATTGTCGCTAATGATAAAGGTTTCATAACGGAGTATAGACCAGTGTACCAAAGACAACTTAAAGTATATAAAGGTATTGATAACGCTTTACAATTTAGATTAGTAAATGCAGATCAAAAACCTATAAATGTTGCAAGTTACACGCCAAAATTTGTAGCGTTTGACGAAGCAGGTAATCAAGTAATAGCACACGACGGTGTGGTAAATCAAATCAGTGATAGTAGTGCATCTAGAGGTTTGTTTACTGTTACTATAACAGAAAACGATCTTTTAAATATAAAGAAGCAATACCTTCGTTATAACATTTATCTTGTTGACTCTGCTGCAAATAAAACGATTACTTACGTTGATAGTCATTTTGATAATGATGCTACAATACTTGTAGACACATATGCTTTTCCTGGTCCAAGAGCATCATATAACGTGTCTACGTTTACTGAAGATAGTGGTAAAGCAGGTGTAGATGATAGTGTATGGTATTCAGAATCTATTACAGCTGAACCGGCAATCAACGGAAATGAAGCATTGCATACAGCAACAATATATACATCTAGCTATGATGGTGATGTAGTTGTGCAGGCAACATTAGAAAATGCAGTAGTCGATAGCACTAATTGGGCAGATATATCAACAGTATCGTTTACAGGATCAGAAACAGAACCATCATATGTAAATTTTAACGGTGTGTTTAGTCATTTAAGATTTAAATGTAGCAAAGATCCTGCAAGTAAAGTATCCAAAATTTTAGTCAGAAATTAGGTTGACAAATTAAAAAAATCAGTATATATTAGTGTAAATGAAACACTACATATTGCTCACGGTATTTTTATCCGTGTTTTTTTATGGCTATGTTTCAGCAGATGTAACTCCAGAACAGTCATGTAAATGGACAGATGATCCTCCTTGTGTGTATATACCTGTTGGTGTAAACAGTAACGATGTAGATAAAAATATATCGCCCACTTACAAAATTTACAAAAGCACAATTCAAAAACACAATCTAATAGATTTACCTAGCGTACTAAATTTTGTGCAAGGGTTAGATGTTACACAATCAGGACCAACAGGACAACAAAGCTCTTTATTTTTACGTGGCACTAACTCTAATCATACACTTGTATTGTTAAATGGCATACCTATAAATGATTTATCAACCCCAACTGGTGCACATGATGTTGGCCAAGACTTTATGTTTAATGTACAAATGATAGAAGTATACAAAGGTAGTGCTGGCGCACACTACGGAGCAGATGCAATAGGAGGTGCAATTAATTTTGTAACGACTGTTGATTATGATAAAAGAATAAGTGCTGACACAGAAACTATGTACGGAAATTATTATGTAAGAACTAATAACGATTGGGATATAAGTGTATCCGGCGGTATACACGAATCAGAAACACAATCAGTACTAGCTGATACTGATGAAAAAGATGCTGTGCAAAATCAAACATTGGGAATCAATTTAAGTAAATGGTACAATTATAATTTTAATTTTAAAACAAGTTTTTTAACTAGGAATACATTTGCAGAAATAGATGGTCACAGTGTAGACATTCAAGAAGGTAAGTGGAGTGACAATACTTTCTTTGCAGTCCAAACTGGCTTCGACTGGTTTAACAAATATGGTACATCTAGTTTAACACTACATACTCATGAATACGATAGAGACTATGATGATGCAAATTATGACAGTAGTTCATACATGTTAAGAGCTGAACATAAAAAAAGCAACTATGGATTTGGATTTGACTATAAACACGACGAATCAATTTCAAAATCATTATGGGAAGACTCAACCGGCAACTATCATAACTTAGGATTCTTTGGTAATTTTACATACGATATATTTTCATATCATCATAGAATTGACGAGGATGATAGCACATACAAAATAGGATTTTTAAAACCAATAAACAACTTTACTTTAAGAGGTAATCATTCAACTGGATATAAAAATAAAACAACATGGACAGAAAAACAATTTAGTGATACCCAAGAAATAAGTTTAGATTATAAAAATTTTACAACAACTTTTTTTCAATCTGATATAGGTGATTTAAACACAGACGGTTTAGAATTTAGTTATAACAAAAAAGATTTTAAATTTTTTGCTAGTCATATAAACAGCAAAACTAATGACACTAAAAATTTAAGACGCCCTAATTTTAATTTAGGCCTTATGCACAATTACAATTTTGAAAATGATTTTAATCTTACAACAAACTACAAATTTAAAGGAAGTCATCTAGATATACATAATGCAAATTGGACAACAGTGAGTATGCCAGAAGTCCATTTATTAGATTTAAGTTTATCAAAAAATTTTTACGGCATAGATTTAGGAGTTACTATGTCTAATGTTTTAGATCAAAATTATCAATCACCACATGGATTCAATCAAGAAGGTAGATCATTTAATTTAATGTTATCTTCAAATTTTTGAGTATAAAGTTCTTGACTTTTAGACTGTGCTATACTATAATACAAGTATGAGCATCGTGACTGATATATTGTATACATTCTTGCCTCCTAAAAGGAAGCAAACACCGAGTGGCTGGTTATCCTTTAATGCTCCTTGTTGCCATCATAACGGCACTAGTGCAGATACAAGACAAAGAGGTGGATTAATTTCCAATCCTGACGGTGGTGTTAGTTATCACTGTTTCAACTGTGGCTATAAAGCAAGTTGGCAACCAGGCAGGAATCTTTCACATAAACTTAGGAAACTACTACAATGGTTAGGTGCGCCTGATGATACAATAAACAAATTAGGATTAGATATAATAAGACTAAATGAAGATGTCGTAGGATATAAGCCTGTGCTAGAACTTCCTACTTTTAAAACAGTGAGCTTACCACCTTCAGCTAAAAAATTATCTGATTGGAGTATTGAAGATGATAACTTTAATAAAGTTTTAGCATATATGAAAGACAGATGCCTGCAACTTGATGATACTGATTATTATTGGTCACCTGAATTAGGGTATAGAGATAGATTAATTGTTCCATTCTTTTACAATAACAACATTGTAGGTTGGACAGCTAGATCAATTATACCAAATAAGAATCCCAAATACCTCAGTGAGCAACAACCAGGGTTTGTATACAATCTTGATGAGCAAGGCTTCAACAAATCGTTTGTAATAGTTTGTGAAGGTCCATTAGATGCTATACATATAGATGGTGTAGCTTTGCTAGGAAGTGAAGTAAAAGATCAACAAGCATTGTTAATTAATAGTTTAAACAAAAATGTAATACTTGTACCTGACAAAGACAAAGCAGGTTCTAAGTTAATTGAACAAGCTATTAATTATAATTGGTCAGTAAGTTTACCTGATTGGGATAACGATATTAACGACATAGGAGATTGTGTGCAGAAATATGGAAGACTTTATACTCTATATAGTATTGTTTCTGCCGCAGAGTCTAGTAAACTTAAAATACAATTAAGAGAGAAAAAATGGTCAAAGAAGTGATCGTATTAGTTAGGAGTAAAGTATGACAGAATTTAGTCACGGAATAATTGAAACCATAAAAAATATTATAGGATATAGTAGCATCACGTTAGCCTTAATATTTTTTGTAGGACATGTTTTAATAGCAATGACTGTGGTAAGTATAATAACAGGTGCAAGCATTTGGGAAGCCGGGCTAGTAGCTTTGATTGAACCAGCTATAAATTCTATATGGTTTTTAGCATTGCATTCTGTATATAAATCTGTAACAGCAAATAAAAAATGAAAGAAGAATTATTGTTATTGATATTGAGTATTGGATTATTAAGTTTAATATCAGTCCATGCTTATAAACTATCAACAAAGGAAACAAAAACAAAAGTAGTATACAAATGGTATAACTATAATTTTTAAGGACGCACATGAAAATAATGTTAACAGGGCATAAAGGTTTCATAGGAAGTCATTTACTAAATCGTTTAACAAAACACGGAAGTGTAGTAGGTTTTGATATAGTTGATGATGTAAAACAGAATTTGCTCACGTGTGAATTTAAAGAAGATTTTGATTTAATAATTCATTTAGCAGGAAAGAGTGGAGTTCGAGAAAGTATAAATGATCCAGCAAGCTATTGGGAAAATAATGTTGAAGCAAGCAAACGATTATTTGAACGTTATTCAAACACAAGAATATTGTATGCAAGCTCTAGTTCAGCTTACGAACCAGATCTGAATCCTTATGCTGCATCAAAATATTGTGTAGAAGAAGCGGCGGCAAGACATCCTAATACACTCGGCATGCGATTTCATACAGTATATTCAAGCACACCAAGAAAAGGAATGTTTCTTCAAAAGTTATTTGATAACGAATTAGAATATGTTACAAATCATTATAGAGACTTTATTCACATAGACGACTTATGTGACGCAATAGAGCTATGTATTAGTAGTAAGTATTTTGGAGATACTATTGATATAGGAACAGGCTGTCCTATTAAAATAACAGAACTTGCAGACTTGCCTATAAAAATGCACACACCACATGAAAGACAATGGACCTGTGCAAATATGGAGAAACTTAAACGTTTAGGCTTTAAACCTAAACATAGCCTTAAATATATGTTGACAAGTAGAGATAAAGATAATATAGTAGTATTACATGACAAGACAGAACGCTGATTACGGATACGATATACAGAAAGTATATCTAGAGATGATGCTTACAGATGCTGAAACATTTGTAAGATGTCAAGCTGTGTTTGATGACAAAGCATTTGATAGACGTTTACAACCAGCCGCAAAATTTATAAATGAATATGTTGTAGAACATAATGCAATGCCTACATTTGATATTGTTAATGCATCTACAAAAGCAGATTTACAACATCCAGGAGACTTAGCAGAAAATCATTATGATTGGTTGCTTATGGAGTTTGAAACATTTAGTAAACACAAAGCATTAGAAACTGCAATACTTAAGAGTGCAGATTTACTAGAAAAAGGAGAATATGGTCCAGTTGAAGATTTGGTTAAGAAAGCTGTTCAAATGGGTTTACAAAAAGATCTTGGTACTGACTATTGGAAAGATCCTAAAGGTCGTTTGGAAGCAATTAAAGACAAGAACGGACAAGTAACAACAGGTTGGGCAAGTTTAGATAAGAAACTGTTTGGCGGATTCAATAGAGGTGAACTGAATATATTTGCAGGCGGCAGTGGTAGTGGTAAGAGTTTGTTCTTAGCAAACTTAGGAGTAAACTGGGCATTAGCAGGTTTGAACGTAATTTATTTGACGTTTGAACTTTCTGAGAACTTAGTTAGTATGCGTGTTGATTCAATGACTACAGATATTCCAAGTAGAGACATTTTCAAAAACATTGAAGATGTTGAAATGAAAGTTAAAATGATTGGTAAGAAGTCAGGTGCATTCCAAGTCAAATATATGCCTACAGGAAAAAATGCAAATGATATTAGAAGTTTCTTAAAAGAATATGAAATCAAAACAGGTAAGAAAGTAGATGTATTACTAGTAGATTATTTAGATTTGATGCATCCTATAGCGGCTAGGATCAGTGCAGAAAACTTATTTGTAAAAGACAAATATGTATCTGAAGAACTAAGAGATCTTGCAATGGAACTTAACACATTGTTTGTTACAGCATCGCAGTTGAACAGAAGTAGTGTTGAAGAAATAGAATTTGATCATTCGCACATTAGCGGAGGAATAAGTAAAATTAATACTGCTGATAATTTGATTGGTATCTTTACAAGTAGAGCAATGCGTGAGCGTGGTAGATATCAAATACAACTTATGAAGACTAGAAGCAGTAGTGGAGTAGGACAAAAGATTGATTTGGAGTTTGACGTAGACAGTTTACGTATTAGAGATTTAGCTGAAGATGAAGAATATCAAGAATTTGCAAAACGGAAATCAACAGTATTTGATCAAATTAAAAGAGGTGCTTCTGCTACAACAACTACTGAAGAAACAAATGAAGATCCTAGTCAAGGAGACACAGTAGGTAAAATTAAAGTGCAAACAGACAGTACAAAGTTAAAACAATTTTTAAACAACTTGGGGACAGAATAGTATATGCTTGAATTAATAAACGGACACGAAAACCTATCTGCATTTTTGAAAGATGATCCAGTTAGGCCACATATACCTATGTCGTGGAGAGTAACACAAGGCAGAGAAGTATATGGTTTGTTTGAAGATCAATATGCTGTAGAAGCTCCGGTAAACTTTGAAGGACCTAGAGCTATTATATGTGTTGCATACACAAACGGTGTAGGAATAGAAGAAAGAGATCTTAACAATATAGAAGATCCAGACACAGCTATGTTTTACACAGTATGGAGTTATGACAAAGGTGCTGGAAGAGAAATTGTTTTGGCAACACAAAAACATATTCAAGAAACAAAAAAACATATTTTTAGATTTGTAACACTATCACCATTGACAGTAATGGCTGAACGTTTTCATTTGCGTAACGGTGCTCACTTTATACGCAAAGGTAAAAAGTGTCAAAACTTTGAATATCCGAGGCAGTAATAATGCACATCACACCTTTATTTCCAAACGTATTCGCAGAAGAAGAACTACACATTGACAATGAGCAAGTGCTTAATCATTGTATTGAACTAGAAAAAAATGGCGTAGCACACGATCACTTTAGACCAAAAGGTGTAGACTTTGCTATGGACGGCGGCTGGCAAAGTGGATTTATAGATTTATCACACGAAGCATTACAACCTTTAATATCTATTATCCAAGATAAAATAGAAGGTTTCAAGAAAAATATTTTTATGTTGCGTGACGACTGTGATGTAAAAATACAAAATGGTTGGTTCAATAGAATGTGTCCTGCGAATCAAGCCAGTGTAGAACTTGCAAGTGTAGAGCCTCATAGGCATGCAAATTATTTTCTAAGTTTTGTATATTATGTAAAAGCTGAACCAGACTGCGGAGACTTAATTATAATGCCAAATGATCACAGCACAGAGTTTATGATCCCTACTGCATATACCTCAGAACAAAATTTATACAATGCTTCAAGGCATAGGTTTACACCTAAGACAGGTACACTAGTTGCTTTTCCTACATGGCTTATGCACATGGTTGGCGATAACCATAGTGGCACTGACAGAATAAGTTTTGCTGTTAATACAAAACTTCCTCACATTAAAGAAACGTATCAACTGTAACTAATCAGTTTTTACACAGATTGCTTGACGTCCTACAGGAAAATATCCTTCTTCACCTTTGAGTGTTGTTGCTAATATTTCTCTCTGTGCAAAGCATTCTGGCATTGTATCAAATTTAAACTTTGGACCCATAGCATTTACAGCGTGAATGTCATCGCCTACTATGAGAATATAAACCAATATCCATTTCATATTGAAAGATCTTTTTGTGGCTTTGCGTTGTGTTCATTAAGTATTTTATTAATAGTTTCTTCTTCAAGACAGTTTACTCCTCTAATAGGCATAATCCTACCATACTCTAGAAATAATTTTTGTAAAAGAACATCTTTTTCAGATACTACCGATTCCATACATGTTTCTCTATTTTCAAATGTAGGTTCAGTGAATATGTACACGTCACCATACATGGTGGCAAATATTACTACTATTAACCATTTCATATTAAATCCTTTTTCAGCTGGTATAAATAATTAGCGTTGGAAGCAACGACTAGGCACTAAATTAGAACAACGAAAGGCTAACATGGCAACAGATTTAGAAAACATTGAAAGGCTGTTAAAAAGATTTAAAAGGCCTGTCCCACCCGGACTCGAATATCAAAATCGTTTAGCTGAAGAATTTGAGCTCATTCTCTCTCAGCGATTCACTGATTACTTCCTTCAAATTTGTGACATCATTGACTTAACTGCGGACCTTACACATATGACACGTGGGTCAGCAGGTTCTAGCCTGGTGTGCTACCTATTGGGTATAACAGACGTTGATCCAATTATGTGGCAAATACCTGTGGCACGGTTTATGAATCCTATGAGGGACGACCTGCCGGATGTTGATATAGATTTTGAACATTGGCGTCAACTAGAAGTAATGGAACGCATATTCAAAAAATGGCCAGGCAAGACGGCAAGGTTAAGCAATTATGTGACCTATAAGGAAAAGTCAGCCCGCCGAGAAGCTGCCAAGCGACTCGGAGCCACAGGTAATCTGCCCAGGGGTTTCACTTACGAATCAGTAGGTGTAGATCCAAAAGAAGCTAAACGCATAGAGCGTAAGCTGTTAGGCAAAAAAAGATGCATATCAAAACACTGTGGAGGAATCGTAATGTTTACAAGGCAACTACCTAAATCACTTATATCAGCAGACAACCAAATACTACTAGACAAATATGAAGTTGAAGACTTAGAACATCTCAAGGTTGACATACTAGCCAACCGTGGATTATCACAACTAATGGAAATAGATCCAGACACTCCTTTGGCGTCTTATCCGCACACAGACGCCCGTACAAGCGCCTTATTATCAAGAGGTGATGTGTTGGGTGTAACACAAGGAGAATCACCTGCAATGCGTAGATTGTTTAGAGCTATACAGCCTACATCAATGCAAGACTGTGTGTTCGCTACAGCAATGATCAGACCTGTAGCAATGTCAGGCAGACAGAAAGCATCAATGTTTCAGGACTGGTCAAAAGAAGCTGTACAAGATGCAATCGTGTTTGAAGATGATGCTATAGAAATTATAAGTAATATCATCGGTGTTGATCAATATGAAGCCGACATGTACAGGAGGGCATTTGCGAAAAAGAATGATGAAAAGATATTGGAATTTGTTGAAAGGCTCGGCAATAATCCTCGTAAGCAAGAAGCTATGGAGGCGCTTCAAGAATTATCAGGTTTCGGCCTTTGTAGAGCTCATGCAGTCAACCTCGGAAGACTTATCTGGGCACTCGCGTACCAAAAGGCGCACAACCCGGAAGCGTTCTGGAGAGCAAACCTAAAACATTGTGAAGGATCATATAGAGGGTGGGTCTATCAGTGTGAAGCACATCGTCGTGGCCTCGATACTAAACCTGGATGGTGGCAACACAGTTTTCCCAAGGGTATGGGTGTACGCCAGCAATGGTTGGATAGGGTACAGTTTGCAGGCATCATTGCCAACGGTAGGGTCTTCAGAGGAAAGAACGGACGTTGGGTAACTTTTCTTACCCTGGGTACTAATTATGGCGAATACATAGATATCACTATACAACGTCCATTTCAATATCGTGACGGTGACATAGTTAAAGGGTCAGGTCGTGTACGTCATCAAAATAATTCAGATTATATACAATGTTCGGATGCTACAGTTATGAAGATGGCTGAATATTCTGTGACTGAATAATGTCTTGATTCCAAGCCATACCCCAAACTGTTAGAGCCCATCGTGTACCCTGAGTAGGTGGTGTAGCACGATGTCGATCACGTGCAGGAAAAATCACTGCCCACCCAGTTGGTAACTCCCATCTGTGTTCGCCCAGCTCTAATGCAGCACCAGGAGCCGTTTGCAACGTGCATGTGAGGGTAAGACTGCGGTCACTGCTTCTTGCGTTTTTGAGTCTACTGTCAATGTGCCAGTCAAAAAATTCGCCAGTGTTATATTTGCTAATCTGCCAATGCTCTTGCAACCAGTCCATAGGTATATCCGGTCTAGCACTCATATGTCGTTTAACCTTCACCCATAGATCCCAGCTGGGAGGAATCTCGTCAGGGTGCAACCAATATACTGAATTGGTTCTCATTGAGTGTACTCCGCCCAGTGTCCAGCCTCGCATGATAGAGTGTTGCTTTTGTGCAAGTTTGATAATTCTCTTACAGGTCTTGGGTGTGAACAATTCAAACGGTTGGTATAACGGCGTATGTGGCATACTGTATTTAACCACGTAGTTAACTTACAACTGTAACGCCTGAATCTCTATCTAAAAATTTGTAGTCAATCAACACAGGGTCAAACTGTTGAAGGTGCTGTAGCACATCTTCTACTGCAAAGTCAGAACATGAGTACACATCCAACTGTATCAAACCTGGTGATTGTTCGTCCCACACATGCACAGCAACATGTGAAGTTTCTATAATAGCTGTACAGGTAACTCCTCTGTTGCCTTCA
>Ga0163111_10001441_pt1 | contig 14712 bp, 20 predicted proteins | sample CRUFie1St18metaG_FD_109645 | JGI IMG/M metagenome (GOLD analysis project Ga0163111, IMG submission 109645) | Marine microbial communities from the Costa Rica Dome - CRUD Field 142mm St18 metaG | ecosystem: Environmental > Aquatic > Marine > Oceanic > Photic zone | place: Costa Rica: the Eastern...
CCATTTTGAAGACCTACTATAAAGATAAATATCAGTGATGATATTCTAAGATGTCTCAATGTTTTCCCCTGATTTATTGTGCGACTCTTATTCGCCTAACCCCATTTTAATATAACCAGTTGGGCAAACATCAGCACATATATGACAGCCTATGCATTTGTTGTAATCTGTATCCACATATCTGCCAAGAGTAGCCTCATCTTTCTTAACTCTAAAGACAGCATCTTGTGGACAGTAGATAACGCAGTTGTCACACTCAAAACACATTCCACAACTCATACATCTATTTGCTTCTTTGATCGCATCTTCTTCTGTAAGCCCAATAATTCGATCCTTCATATTATCAATTACTTCATCACCAGTAGGAACATCCTCACCTCTTTTTTGTCTATCAACATGCGTAAAGTGTCCTAAAAATAATTCCGTCGATGGAATAATTTCATGAGAAGATCTATCTTCATAATTGTGTAAGACATTCTTGCTTGTATCTGAACCCCTAAAATCATCTGGGTTTATTGGTGCTGTATAAGGTTCAGGTGCTAAATCGGTGGCTCTTAGCTTATCTAGTAGATTGAAATGATGAACATCAACCTTTGGTCTTCTTTTAAAATCATTATTTTCAAAATAACTTTTAATAGTCTGCGAGACGATTGAACCCTGTCCTATCGCAGTGGTTAATAGATGTGGTCTTATAATATCACCAGCAACAAAGTGACCCTCTTTTGTTTTGTGGCGATAGTAATCATCAACTTCAAAAAAACCTCTTTCATTACCAAGTTCTTCATATCCTTCAATATCTGGTGCTTGCCCAATTGCTGCAACAATCAAATCAGCTTCAATTCTTTTTTCTGTTCCCTCAATTGGAACTGGTATATTTTTATCATCAAATTTACATTGAGCAACTATCATTGCTGTCGCTCTATTATTTTCATCTTTCTCTATTTTGACTGGCATTACGCCATTGAGAATTTTCACGCCTTCGTGCATTGCATCATTTACTTCTTGTTCAGCAGCGGTCATTTCTTCTTTCTCAAACAGAGATGTAAGCGTTACATCTGCTCCAACTTTTGCTGCTTGTTCTGATACGTCTTGTGCTACGTATCCATGAACGATGTTCTCTGGGCTATCTTGCTTCTTCATTTGAGAAATATGGCCTAGCCTTCTCGCAACGGACACAACGTCAATTGATGTGTCACCTCCACCTACGCAAATAACTTTCTTTGAACCTACTTTAAGTCTTCCATCACAAAATGCTTCGAGGAAATCAACACCAGTAATACAGTTCGTAGCATCTCCACCGTCAACAGGGATAGCTTTCCCATTCCAGCATCCTATAGTCCAAAGAACTGCATCATGAGATTTTTCTACTTCATCCAATGGAATATCTTTTCCAACTCGTTTTCCAAGGACAACTTCAATATCACCTAATTCAAGTATTCTATTAATCTCGACGTCTAGTAAATCTCTTGGTGTTCTATATCCAGGTATTCCGTATCTCATCATTCCACCAAGTTCCTTTCTTTCTTCAAATATAGTTGAAGCGTAACCCATTTTTCTAAGTTGATAAGCTGCTGACATTCCAGCTGGGCCACCGCCAATTATTGCTACACGCTCTTTGTTTAAGCTTGGTGCTTTGTCGAATTTATACCCTTCTTTAATTGCATTATCACCAATAAATTGCTCTACTGCATTTATACCAACATAATCATCAACCTCATTTCTGTTACATCCACTCTGACATGGTGCTGGACATACTCTTCCCATTTGAGAAGGGAATGGGTTTGCTGTTGTAGAACGTCTAAATGCATATTCAGACATAGTCATTTCACCTTCAGGTTTCTCAATACCTTTGATAATCTGTAACCAGCCTCTTATATCTTCACCAGAGGGACAGCTCCCCTGACAAGGTGGTGTCTTGTGAACATATGTTGGGCATTTGTGAGAATGATCTTGCTCAAAGATTGCTTCAGAGAAGTCATCGTACTTGTGATCGCCGTCATCGAACCTTCTGTACGTATTCTCCTCTTTCATCAAATTGATTGTTTTTTCAATCTTTGTCATTATTAAGCTCCTCTCTTAATATGGGCTAGCTATTGTATTTTTACTCATAAAACAACATATTATATAAGTTTATTATACTTTACTAATACTCCAATTTAAAAAGTATAACATAAGAATTTTAGCTCTAAACCTCTTTTTTATTCATTATTATTGCATTACTCACTAACTGATGAAGGCTGACAATTTGATCTAATTCTAAGTCATAGTATTGAAATACCTTGCTAAATTGGCTTTTACAGATAGCGCATATTGCAGCCATATGAGTGACCCCTTTCTCCTCAATAAGGTGCTTTAAAGCCTCCATTCTAGGTAATGCTCCTTTTACCCTTAACTCCATCAAATCATCTGTTAAAAGGCCGCCGCCGCCGCCGCAACAATATGTCTTTTCTTTGATTGTCTCATCGTCCATATCATAGTAGTTATTTACGACTGTCTTAATAATTTTCCTCGGAATCGTAAATTGACCACCCATGATTCCGCCCATATTAGATGCCCTAGCTACGTTACAAGAGTCATGATAGGTAAGTGTCATATCATCGTTTGCAGATTTGTCGAACCGGAGGACATTGTTATCAATTAGCGAATTTGTAATTTCGCATATATGTTGAGGAACTGGATATCTCGGATCAAGAAAGTCAAATGGGCCTGCAAGTGTATTTAAGAAACTGTATGCTACTCTCCATGCATGACCACACTCTCCAAAAACAATTCTTTTCACATTTAATTCAAGTGCTGCCTCTCTAATTCGCATAGCAAGTTTTTTCATATTTGCATAACTACCAATAAACATTCCGAAGTTTGCTGCTTCACTAGCCTTGGAACTAAGTGTCCAGCTTATCCCCGCTTGGTGCAGTACTTTAGCATATCCGATTAAACCATCAACATGTGGCTCTGCGAAAAAATCAGCGGATGGTGTGACAAGAAGCACTTCTGAATCTTTTACATCTAGCGGAAATTTAACATCTATTTCTGTATCATCTAGAACATCTTCTTCCAAACCTTCTAAAGTATCGGCTAGTGCTGGCTCTGGTAATCCTAGATTGTTTCCTATTTTGTGAACTTTGCTTATTATTTCATTACAATATTTTTGTCCGACACCTATTGAATCCATTATTTCACGGGCAGCCATAGAGATTTCAGCAGTATCAATTCCCATTGGACAAAATACGGCACATCTTCGACACTGAGAACACTGATGGTAATATGAATACCAGTCATCGAGAACTTCCTTTGTAAAATCTTTCGCGCCAACAAGTTTAGGAAAGTATTTGCCAGGCAAAGTAAAATATCTCCTGTAGACATTTCTCATTAAGTTTTGTCTACCTACAGGCATGTTTTTTGGATCTTTAGTACCCTGATAGTAATGACACTTATCTGTGCAAGCTCCACATTGAATGCACGAATCTAGATAAACTCTTAGTGATCTGTATTTAGATAAAAGATCGCCCATTTTATCCACTGCTTTTTCTTGCCAATCATCAACAAGCTCTCCAGGGTAACCTAGGCTTGACTGGAACTCTTCTTTCGATTTAAAAGGTGACAGATGTGATGTAGCGCTATTCTCTAATTTAGGAATAATAGGAAAAGTTCTTATATCAGGTGTATCAAATTTAGCTGCCATGTTATTTTTGTGACTCCATTTCTTTTGCCCAATCCGCTAAGTGTCTTTTGCTGCGTGCATTATCAACCTGATTTCGAGTAGGGCTAAAAAATAATCCAGGCGCATGCAGTAGTTTACTGTAAGGAAAAATAATCATTAAAGCAATAACTAGTGATAAATGAGTTAATAAAACAATATCGCTTGGTAATTCTGAGAAGTTAAACGTTAATAAGCCTACAAAAAATAATTTAATTGCATAAATATCTGATGGATACCACTTCATAAGCAATCCTGAACCAGCAATAGCAATAATTAAAATCAAAATCAGATAGTCTGATGGTGTGGAAATATATCTCACTCTATCTACAAAAACTCTTCGAGCAAATAATCCAAGCAAACCAGCTAGCATAAGATATGCGGCATAATGTCCGGCAACTTGAACTATCTCAAAAGAAACCCAAAACCAGACGGGATCAGTGAAATATTTAAGATGTCTGAATGCAGCTAATAAGAGAGCAAGATGAAAAATCCAACTGAATAACCATGTCCATTTTGTTGCAGAAAATAAGCTTTCAAAAAAAACAACCTCTCTAAATATTCTAATGGCTACTCCTTTTTGTGTCATAGGCGCTGGTGGAGTAGGTATTTTTAAAGGTGCTGGTATTGATGAGTATTCATATACTCTATAAGCTAAACCAAGGAACAATATTGCTGCAGCGAAGTAAAACAGAGCTGCATACAATATTGTTACAAATGACATTGGTTTTCCCTGACCAGTTTTTTCTTATACGCAACCAGTTGGTTTTGGTAGACCGGCAAATTTACATGCTTGCTTACCTGGGCCATATGGAAATAGTTCGTATAGATACTTACTGTTACCTTTGTCTTTTCCAAGTTTTTTACCAACAGCTTTAGTAAGTACCCTTACCGCTGGCGCTATTTGGTATTCTTCATAGTATTCACGTAAGAAATTTATTATTTCCCAATGGTCCTCACCAAGTTCAATATCATCTTCCTTAGCCATTACTTCAGCGATATCTTTTTCCCAATCATTTAAATTGGAGAGATATCCCTCTTCATCTACTTCTATTTGTTTGCCATTTACTTCTAATGCCATTTTTTTCTCCTAATTAAAGCCAATTTTGTGTTTTTTCATTATCCGCTACTAATTTAACGAAACCTTTATAATCTACTATTTCTATATTATTTGTTAAATTTGAATTATCAAGTCCTCTTGCATCCATGTCAGGACCTAATACATAGAATTTGATGTCAGATTGATGTTTTGAGATTAAATCCTCAAATTTAGTCCCTTTTGAGCATGCATAAACTGCATCTTCAATGAATATAATTGAAGCGCCCTTGTCTGCATAGCGTAAACAAGTTGTTAAACTATCTTTTTCAAAAGGAGATTTATTTATAGTATGCAACATTAGAAATTAAAAAATACCTCAGATTCATTAAACAATTTTTTGAGATCGTTAGAACTCAAAACTTCAACATCAACAGAAAGATCCTCTTCTTTTAACCCTCTTTCATCAAGAGATTCTTTTTCTACATATAACTTTTCGACATCATACATTTCTAAAGCTCCGAAGGTTTTTGTAAAATTCTTAGTAGCGATGCCATCAGTATTCTGACCTTTCTTTAATTGATATACACCATCATCTATAAAAGCTAAAGCAACATCTTGTTCAAAAGCTGCCGCAATAAGAACAACTTCTAATGCCTCATGAGCATAAATAGTTCCATGTGGTGCTTTTCTATTTACATATATAAATTTTTTAACTTTACCAGACTCTAGTTCTTGATCTTCCATGTCAGTCCCCAAATGTAATCATACGATCTGCTTGTATACCAGCTTCTATAAGCTGTCCTAATCCAGAAATTCTAAACTTACCTGCAATATTATTTGCATCTTTATTATTACGTTTCATTTCATCCTCGTCTACCATACCTCTTCTTTGTGCTGCAGCGACACACAAAACTAAATCAATATCATGCTTTTCTGCTAGTTCTGACCAGCGATTTGGTATGTGACGATCGTCTTGTGGTGGAGAGGCAAGCCTTGTGCCATTATTGACACCATCATGATAAAAGAACACTCTAAAGATTTCATGCCCCTCCTCTAATGCTGCCTCTATGAATTTAAATGCACTATCTGATGCTTGGTGCTGATAAGGGCCTTCGTTTATTAAAACTCCAAACTTCATAGTTATTGATTTTAAAATCTAACGTATGCAGATGAGTTAAGTGTTTTTCTTCCACCACGCCAGTTATCAATATGATACTTCGTGAATGGTAGTTCGGTTAACTCAAAGAACCTTGGCCAACCAATTCTCTCAATCCAATCATTAATACGCTCCCAATCTCTTGCATCTTCTTTGTATGCAGAGAGTATTCTTTTGACAATTGCGGTTGCTTCAGGCCATCTTGGTGGATTATTAGGTATTCCTGCAGCTACAAGTTTTTGGAAGGATGGTTTACTTCTTGCATTTGAGTGATTACCACCAACCCAAATTGCAAGTTTACTATGTTCTGGGTCATTAATTTGCATTGGAGGGCATGGTGGAAAACATGCTCCACAACAAATACATTTCTTTTCATCTACTTCTAGCGATGGTTTGCCATTTACCATAGCCGGTCTGATAGCGGCTACTGGACAACGTGCAACGACGGATGGTCTCTCACAAACGTTAGATACTAAATCATGATTAATTTTTGGTGGTTTTGTATGTTGGATGTTTATGGCGATATCACCTTGACCACCACAATTAATCTGACAGCATGATGTTGTTAAATGTACTCTATTAGGCATCTCATTATTTCTAAATTCATCAATAAGTTCGTCCATCATTGCTTTAACCACACCTGATGCGTCTGTTCCTGGGATATCACAGTGAAGCCATCCTTGTGTATGAGATATCATTGCAACTGAGTTTTTGGTTCCCCCAACAATGAATCCCTCCTTTTCTAATGCATTGATTAATGGATCGACTTTTGCCTTATCTTTGACCATATACTCGATATTACTTCTTATAGTGAATCTTACATATCCATCAGCAAATTCATCACCAATGTCACAAAGTGTTCTTAAGGTAAATACGTCAAGAATTCTCTGAGTACCTGCGCGTACAGTCCAAATTTCCTCTCCGCTTTTTGCAACGTGTACTAATACTCCAGGTCGTGGATGTTCATGATATTGCCATTGCCCAAAGTTTTTACGCATTGTAGGATGCATGTACTGAAATCCATCAGGTGCTCCAGTCTCAATTGGAGCTCTCATTTCTTTTTTAGCTTCTTCACCCATTATGCAGAATTCTTCCTTTGATCAGCTTTCTCATACCATTTGACTGCCTCGTCATCCCAATCGTCTGTTCTCACATATGAACTTTCTCTTGGATTTGCGACCATATTTGGATCGACATCAAAACCTACGCCCTCTAAGAAATTGACTAATCCGATTCTTTCAATCATCTCTCCACATCTCTCATGCTCAAGTGCATTATCAGCCCAAAAATCAATTGTCTCTTCAGCTATTTCTACAAGACGCTCCCAGTCCTCTTCAGTTTCTAATTTCATGAATGGAACAATAACTGTGCCCATTAAATCTCCAATCTTAAGAGTTCTTTTACCGCCAATTAGGATTGTCACACCTTTATCGTCACCGGGATGAAGTGCTTTTGGCACTACATTTAAACAATGCATACATTTAACACAGTTTTGATTATCAATCTCTATTGAATCGTCATCATTTAAAGAAATTGCGTTTGTAGGACATCTAGTGACAATATTATCAATTACGTACTTACGACCTTTCATATCGACGTATTTTTTAAATTCCTCTTGGTTTATTTGAATATCATCTCTCCATGTACCAATCACTGACATGTCTGCTCTTTCAATTGAGTTCATACAATCATTAGGACAACCAGATACCTTAAACTTGAACTTATAAGGTAATGCTGGTCTGTGCATGTCGTCCATGAAATTATTTACAAGCAATCTGTGTGCTTTGTGTTCATTTACGTTTGACATCTCACATCTTCCTGCCCCAACGCATGACATAGCTGTTCTTACACAAGGACCTGCTCCGCCTAAATCCCATCCTTTTTCATTTATATCATCAAAAAAATGTTGAGTGTCCTCTGATGTTGAACCAATAAACATTATGTTTCCTGTTTGTCCATGGAAGGTTACTAGTCCTGATCCATGCTTTTCCCATGAATCTGCTAGATCTCTAAGTGATTCTGTGGTGTAAAAATTTCCTGCAGGAGGTTGTACTCTTAAAGTATGAAATTCTTTTGATTTTGGAAATGCATCGCCTACTTCAGAGAATCTTGGTATGATTCCACCACCATATCCGTAGACACTAACGGTGCCTCCTTTCCAGTACCCTTTACGTGTTTCATATGAGTGCTCGAGTTGACCTAGAAGGTCATTTGTCATTTCATTAATTCTTTTCTCAGGATGTTTATCTCTGAGTCTTTTTATGCCGCTGATGAAACTCGGCCATGGGCCATTTTCCAGCTCATCAATCATAGGGGTATCGTGTTTTTTCATACTATCTCCCTGTTTCTCCCAAGAAAAAACGTTGGTTTACAATGTATATTATCTTATCATTGTTTTCTAATATGTCTATTAGAAAGTTAATATTGCACTCTTATAGGCTAAAAAACAAGTGCTAAAATAATAGAATATATAGGCATATAATTAAACATGATATTAAAGGCAAAATCTAGGGAATTTAAGCTTTGGGCGGCCGAAAAGGAAGCTAATATACCTTCAGATATCAATGATCTTAAAATAGATATAGAAGATATTAACCATGTCAAATCTGATGAAATAAGCAACATCAAGGCCCTAATGCAACGTTATAACTGTTGTATTTATAACTCCAGCTCAGAACTAATGTCAAAAGCACACTTAATTAATTTTGCACAGTCTATAGGTATGGTGACATATGACAAAAACAATATAGATAATGATGCAGTATGCTCTATTACGAGAAATAAGATAAACGATAAAATAGGATACATACCGTACACTGATAAAGCTCTTAATTGGCATACTGATGGATATTATGATGAAAAGCCAATTTATTCATGGTTATTACATTGTGTGGCTCCCGCGCAAGAGGGTGGCGAAAATCGACTACTCGATCATGAGTTAGTAATCCGACAATATGTTTTAAAACACGATGATATCGATTTACTTGAGAGAGAGAATGCATTTACAATACCTGGCAACAAAGATGCTGGTAGATTAGACACAACAAGCTATGTTTGTAGCAGTAATAATAAATATAAAAAATTGCATATGAAGTTTTCAATGAGAAAAGATAATATAAAATTAGACAATAACGTAAAGACGGCAATGTTAAAAATGAAAGATATCATTACAGATGATTGTAAAAAATATTATTTAACATATAAACTTTCAAAAAATGAAGGAATTATAAGTAATAACATTTTACATGGAAGAAACTCATATAAAGATGGCGATAATATGAGAAAAATTCTAAGAATAAGATCATATGAGAGAATTTAATGCTATATCTTAGTTCAATATTAATAGAGCATAAGGATGTTGAAACATTCGATGAGTTTTTAGAGATTATAAAAGATAAAGCAATTCAAGGAGAGAGATTTATTCGATTTGACCTTAAGCCTCCATTCCCCGACACACCATCAAATTGGGAAGATCGCGTTGAGAGCGCATTCAGTGGATATATTAAAGAATAAAATGTGGCAAGAGAAAAAAGAAAAAAAATCAATTGCTGATCAATCAGACATGGTTGACCTTTCATTTGGAGTTAATTGTAGAGAGCTTCCATATGATCATGCATATGAACTTTCATCGGAATTGATAAATCTTGTTCCAGAGATAAAAAACGATAAAAGAAATGCGATACAAACATTACATGGGCCTATGTCTGGCAATGGTTGGACAAGAGCTGATGGAGAAAATATTTTCTTATCAAAAAGAGCTAAACTATATATGCGAATAAATAAAAATCAAATTGATGACATTAAGAAAATCGAAGGTAAGAAAATTAAACTGTTTGGGAATGAACTAAAAATAGGTAAATGTAAAACAAAAAAATTTCTAATCGTCAAAGATCTCTTTTGTAGATTTGTTCATTGTGACGAGGACATGCCTGAAAATAACTTTCTTGAGGATGTCCAAAAAGAATTAGGCAATTATGACGTCCATATAAATAAAGCTTTATGTGGTCAATCAAAAAGAATAAAATTTGGAAATAATAGTTTGTACACAAGATCTCTTATGATAGCTGACCTCACTAAAATTGAGTCATTAAGATTACAGGAAGAGGGTGTTGGGACACAAAGGTTATTCGGATGCGGGATATTCCTGCCTCATAAATCTATAGATGCCGTAAGTAATTTCAAAGAAGATGATTAGTTTGAAAATAGTGCCTAGACTTATGCTTTCTAGTATATTAGAATTTTTTAATATTAGTGAATGACAAAAGGAGTTTTGAATGAAAGTAGAAGTTGATGGCAAAGAAATTCCAACTACAGAAACTGGTTTCTTGACTAATTTAGAGCATTGGAATGAAGATGTTGCTAAAGTAATTGCTGAACAAGAAGGTATAGAACTAAGTGAGCGACACTGGGATGTTATAAATTACTTGAGAGATGAATTTATAAACAATAAAGAAAATCAACCGAATTTAAGAATTATGGTAAAAGATCTTGGTAAAAAGTGGGGTGAAAAAATAGACACAAAAACACTTTTCGATCTATTTCCAGGGAAACCGGATAAGCAAGCAGGAAGAATAGGCGGCTTACCGGAAAGTAGACGAAAAGGTGGATATTAATGTCAGATGAAAATCAAAGTGATTCAGAAATAGAAGAAAAAAGTTCTGATAATACTGAAAAAGAATTCAGAGATATTTCAGAACTTAGTGATAAAGAAATCCAAGATGAAAGAAAAGTAATAATCACACGATTATTAGAAATACAAAAAAAATTTATGGAGCTTGAAAGGGAGAAAGGGGTAACAGAGAAGGATATTCATCATAATCCTAAAGGTATCCTCAAAGAATACAAAGAAGAGCATGAAAAGTTAGCAAACCGACTAGTTAACTTAGCTCATCAAATAAAAGGATCAATTAGAACATAATGAATCAAGAATATTTCGATAAAGTAACTGAGCTTGAAAAAATGAATGCTAGCGATCAATACATACTAGGTTGGCAAGAAGGCTATCAAGGTGCACCTGAAGTTGAAGAACAACGCTTAACGGACGCTTATGAAGCAGGTTATGAAGACGGAAAGAATAATAATTTTGATAGCGTTGATAAATTCAAAGAATAATCTAACTTTTTGTAACTGAGTCGTATACCTCTAAAATTTTTTTTAAAATTTCTACAGAATCTATATCAATTATTTGGTCCATAACCCACTTATTAGTCTGACTATATCCCATAACATCTTGGCATTTTTTAGATAGATGTCTATATAGTGAATAATTGCTGCCAGTTCTTGAAAAGTCAAACTCAGAATATTCTGAAGACCTAAGATTAAGAGTGTTTATGTATCCTTTTTTATAATCACCTGGCCCGAATAAATCCTCACAGTTTTCTTGCATAACTCTGGAGGACTGCTTCCCGAGAGAATTCATCACTGCGTTTCTAAATTCATTGTCCATATTATCCTCATATAATAGCCTATCCACAAGGTGCACCTGAAAGGACATATACTCAACAATTATTGAGATACGTTGATGATCATTGTCATACTCAAAGTCCTCGCCATGTAAAGTTTTAGCTTTGTCTAAAGACAATCTCCAGGAAATAAAGGATAAGGCGCTACCAAAATCATCAGGTGTTTTTTTTCTTTTAACAGTTTTAGACCACTTGCTTTTAATTCTTATTGCCATAATATTCAGATGATAACATTTACTTTATAATATAAATATTATGGGTAACGAAATAAAGATAGAAAAAAGGTTAATAGAAAGCTCTCCTGGGAGTTTTATTTTGAATTTAACAATGAAATCCCCCCTGAAAAGTGTAAGGAAATCATAAACAGATTTGAAGATTCAAAAGATGACCATTATAGAGGAAGAGTAGGTCCTAACTTCCAAGAAAATGACACAGTAAAGAAATCCACTGACATGGTTATAAGCGGTAAAGAGTCTTGGAAAGATGTAGACGAACTTTTTTTTATTAGCTTATCAAAAGCATTATCTAAGATAAAAAAAGAATATGATTTTTTTAATGGGAAATTCAAAGATATTGGCTATGCTATCCAAAGAACAGATCCTGGAGAGTATTTTCATTGGCACATAGATACTGGTAGCCACTCTATGAGTGATAGACAACTCGTTGCTATCTGGTATTTAAATGACGTTGAGGGCCCAGGAGGAGAAACAGAGTTTTTACATCAAAAAGTTAAAGTAACACCGCAAGAAGGGAAGTTGATTATATTTCCGCCATTTTGGACACATGAACACAGAGGTGTTACGCTTAAAAGAGGTTCAAAATATATTGCTACTACATGGATAGTGTTCAAATGAATAAAAATCTGACGATTGCTCAACAAAATATGAAATCGGTTATTCAAAGAATAGCAACAGGCCCCGAACTCAGCAAAAATATATCCAGAGAAGAAGCAAAACAGTCAATGATTGATATTCTAAACGGCGAAATAGACCCTGTTCAATCTGCAATTTTTTTAATTGCATTAAGAATGAAAAGAGAGACTATGGATGAAAATTTAGGTGTGCATGACGCTATTATTGAAACAACTAATTCTGTAAATATTTCAACAGAAACATTGATTAATATTGCAGACCCTTATGATGGATTTTCCAGAAATCTTCCATCATCTCTATTCTTGCTACCTATCATCGCAGAATTAGGATTTCCAATACTTTCGCATGGTGTTTTATCTGTAGGCCCTAAATATGGCTGTACTCATAATCAAACCCTTAAAGAGATTGGGTATAATACAGAAAATTCACTTGATGAAATTGCTGAAAGACTTGAAAGCAATAAAATAGGTTGGGCATATGCAGATCAATCTATATTCAATCCAAAGCTGTTTGGTCTTATGAGTCTTAGAAAAAAAATTATAAAAAGACCTGTGATAACTACGGTGGAAGTTTTAGTGAAACCAATTTGCTCCAAGCATGATCAGTTTATAACGGGTTTTGTTCATAAACCCTATCCACCTATTTACTTAGAATTATCAAGAAACGCCAAGTTTGCTAGTGCGGCTGTTGTAAGAGGCACTGAGGGTGGTATTATTCCATCTCTTAGACAGACTGGAAAAGTTCATTTCTATAAAAAAGTTACCGATGATGATTCATTTTTTGAGGTTAAACCATCAGATCTTCAAATAAATGATTCGTCAAGAGCCGTAGATATTCCAAAAGATATATCAAGAGTAGAAACAAAAGATAAAATAGAATCTAAGGTAGATGCATCAGCTATAGCAAAAGCTACAATGAAATCCGGTTTAGATGCACTAGCTGGTAAAGATGGACAAATGAAATCATGTATACAACTTGGAGCAGCTATAATACTCAAACATATAACAGGTAATGATTTAGAAGAGTGCTCTAAAGAAGTACTTAAAGTAATTAATAGCGGATCTGCATTAAAAAGAATGAGATCATGATTATTACACTGTGTTCAAAATCCGATTTTTCTGAAAACGATATGTTAGAAATTGTTTATAATCAGCATTCTTACCTTGTTGCTAGAGTTAATGAAGAATATTTTGTAGTTGATAATATGTGTAGTCATGAAGACTCTGAACTAATCCTTGGTTGCTTAAAAGATAAAACAATCAAGTGTTCACTACACGGTAGCTATTTTGATTTAAAAACAGGCATAGCATTAAATGAACCAGCTGATGAACCAATAAAAACCTATAAGACCATAGTAAAAGAAAATAACATCTGTATTGAATTATGATATTGAGCATTTTTGATAAAACAATTGACTGGAACTGTATTCATACATGGAAGTCATCTGCGTATAACACTATGTGGTGCTTGATAGGTTGCAGCATCGGTGATATCGGTACAATTTACTACTTTCAGGTAAATCAAATTCCATGGTCAACACTGTCTATTATGCTTCTAGCGATGACTAATGGAATATTGACTAGCATCATCTTAGAGACAATTATTATGCTCAGACAAATGGATCTAAAGTCTGCCTTTAAAACAGCTATTGGTATGAGTCTTATTTCAATGATTAGTATGGAGATAGCAATGAACCTTGTTGACTATCTTGTAACGGGTGGAGCAAAAATTAATCTGATGGTTATGCCCTTAATGTTAACCGCAGGTTTTTTAACTCCTTGGCCGTATAATTACTGGAGATTGAAAAAGTTTAACCAGGGATGTTGTGGTTAATTCATATGAGCAGTAAGTAACTTTGTTACAGAATGTTCGATATTAATTTTAAGCTTGTCATTTGTAGCTCTAAAAAAACTCTCAAATAATACTGTAGGAATAGCTACAGATAATCCTACCGCAGTAGTTAGCAATGCTTCCCATATACCTCCAGACAAAGTCGATGGATTAACATTATTTCCTGCCATTTCCATTTGTTGAAATGCATCAATCATCCCAAAAACAGTTCCTAACAATCCGAGTAAAGGTGCTACCATTGCAATGACTTTTAACGTATCTAGGTTCGAATCAAAATATTCTAATCTTTCTTGACTAAGCCTTAAAACCTCTTCTCTTAAGTATCTTTCCTTAGCTTGAGTCAAATTATTCTTTAACAAATGATACATAGTGAAAGAAACTACCTCTTTTTGAGGATGCTTATCTTTGGAAATTTTTTTATATGCATCTTCTTTGTTATCATTTAACCACATAGCTAAACTTTCTTCAGTGACATCGAATCTAAAAAAGTTTACTTTCGAAAGTACGTGCAATTTATAAATAACTATAGACAAGACGTATACAGAGAGTCCTAGCAGGATATAAACTACAGGTCCTCCTTTTACTAGTAATGATGCAAACTCCATATTTTTTTCTCCTTCAGGAAATAGTCTAAC
>Ga0163111_10001443_pt1 | contig 14690 bp, 24 predicted proteins | sample CRUFie1St18metaG_FD_109645 | JGI IMG/M metagenome (GOLD analysis project Ga0163111, IMG submission 109645) | Marine microbial communities from the Costa Rica Dome - CRUD Field 142mm St18 metaG | ecosystem: Environmental > Aquatic > Marine > Oceanic > Photic zone | place: Costa Rica: the Eastern...
GATACAAAGTTACCTTGTCCAAAACCAGACCCTTCTATAACCTGTCCACCAAATGAACTTTGCAAAATGCTTATTTGCCCCCAACCTTGAAGAAAAGCAATTGGTATCATTAAATAATGTGTATATTGATTAATTTTTTGCCTTCCAAATTGACCTTCTTGTGATAACTCTTTCAAGGAAGGGAATACTGGAGTAATAACTTGCATAATTATTGAAGCAGTAATGTAGGGATATACACCAAGTGCAGCAATACTTAAATTTCTTAAAGCTCCTCCTGAAAATAGGTCTAAAAATCCTAATAATGGCGCACTATCAAATGCAGCTGCCAAAGCATCTCTGTCAACTCCAGGGACAGGCACGTGAGCTAAAAATCTAAAAACAACAAGTATGCCGAATGTGAATAAAATCTTATTTCTTAAATCAGGAATGCGCATTGCATCCATTACAGCTGTTATTAATGCTGGCATATTAGATTTATTTTCTTTACTCGTAGTCATTGATTACTTTTTTTCGTCTGGACTTACTAAATCTAATATTTCTAAAGTTCCGCTAGTCTTATTTATTTTCTCTTCAGCAGATTTAGTTACAGCATGAACTTTAAAATTTAAATTCTTTTTTAACTGGCCATTTCCTAGGATTTTCACTGTAGAATTTGGCTTTCTTATTAAATTACTTTTAAATAACGATTCAGAATTAACTTCATCACCATCATTAAATCGAATTTCAATATCTGATAAGTTTACGATGCTAAAATCCTTTTTGAATCTGTTTTTGAATCCTCTCAAAAAGGGCAATCTTTTAACTAAAGGCAATTGACCACCCTCAAAAAATAATGGCACACCACCTCCTGATCTTGATTTTTGACCCTTTAGCCCTCGGCCTGAATATGTACCTTTACTTCCATTTCCTCTTCCGACTCTCATTCGTGACTTTCTTTTTTCCGATAATTTAAAATTATTTAGCTTAGACATTATTTAATCTCCGATACTTCAATTAAATGCTTAACTTTGTTTATCATGCCTTCAATTGATGGATTGAGTGTTTTTTCAACAGTTTTTCCAATTTTATTTAAACCAAGAGCCTTAATAGTTTCTCTTTGATTTCTTTTTGCACCAATTGAACTTTTAACTTGTTTTATTTTCACTTTCATTTTTTCTCATATCCTTGGATTTATTTACATTTTCCATGCTTCTAAGCGCTTTCATTGTTGCTTTAACAACATTAAAAACATTGTTAGACCCATGGGTCTTGGAAATTACATCTTTAACCCCAACTGCTTCCATAACTGCTCTAACGCCACCACCAGCAATAATTCCTGTCCCTTGCGCAGCTGGCATTATCATAACCTTTGATGCTCCAAATTTAGCAATAACTTGATGAGGGACTGTAGTTCCTTTAAGTTTTATTGTTTCCAATTCTTTTTTTGCTGTAGTGACTGCTTTCCTAACCGCATCAGGAACTGCCGCAGCTTTACCAGATGAGTAGCCCACTTTTCCATTTTCATCACCTATTACGACAAAGGCTGCAAATGATAAATTACGTCCACCTTTAACAACTTTAGATACCCTTCTAACACTTACCACTTTTTCAATATAAGGGCTTTTCTCTTCATCATTCCTGCCTCTTCTATCCCTTTGACCCCTTCCTCTATTATTTGTGTTTGCCTGAGAAACCATTAAAACTCCATTCCATTTTCTCTTGCACCATCAGCTAGTGCTTTAACTCTTCCATGGTATCTGTAGCCCCCTCTATCAAAAACTACCTTTTTAATACCAGATTTTTTACATTTATTTGAAATAATTAAACCAACTTTATATGCATCAAAATTTTTAGTAGAAAATCCTGCTTTATTTTCAGTTTTATCTGATATTACATCTTTATCTAGACTGCTACATGAAACAAGTGTTTTGTTAAGCACATCATCAATTACTTGAGCATAAATAAATTTATTACTTCGAAAAATAGATAATCTTGGAGACTCTGAAGTACCAGAAATTTTCTTTCTAACCCTTAAATGTCTTATTTTTCTTTTACTTATTTTTACTGGACTCATTATCCTTCTCCACCTACTGCAGTTTTACCTGCTTTTCTTCTAATAACTTCATCACGATATTTGATTCCATTACCTGTATATGGATTTGGCTTCCTTAACTTTCTTATCCTAGCTGCCTGTTCGCCAACAGATTGTTTATTTGAACCTTTTATGAAGACAATATTTTGATTTTCCTCGGAAAGTTCGTTGGTTCCAATAGGATTTACAAGAACAGAATGACTAAATCCTAGACTAAATTCAAGATCTTTTCCTTTTTTATTCACCCTATAACCAGTACCAATAACATCTAGAATAATTTCAAATCCTGTGCTGACACCTATTACGCAATTATTCAATAAACTTCTTGACAGTCCGTGGTATGCCTTTATTTCAGGGTCTTCGCTACTTCTTTCGCATGTAATCTTACTATCTTCGAAACTAACTTTGATAGTATCATGAACTATTACCTTTTCTTCACCTTTAGGTCCTTTTACAATAACATCCTGACCTTTTATATCAACTGTTACTTCATTAGGGACGATAATTGGCATTTTTCCTATTCTAGACATAATTTACCTTCTCAACTACCACATGTAGCAGATTATTTCTCCTCCAAGACCGTTTTTATAAGCTTCTTTTCCAGTCATTACACCCTTAGATGTTGAAATTACTGCAATTGCAAGGCCGCCCATATACATTGGTATCTCACCTTTTTTTGAATATGCTCTTAATCCAGGCGTACTTACTCTTGTAACACCTTTAATAGCTGATTGATTTTCAGAATCATATTTTAATTCAACCTTTGTAAATGATTTCTTATCTTCAGTTAAAGAAGAAAAATTGGATATGTAGCCCTCTTTTTTCATAACAGCTAATACAGACGATTTCATTTTTGAGGATGGAAAATTAACATTTTCCTTTTTAGTTGCAACCGCATTTCGAATTCTTGTCAACATGTCAGCAATTGGATCACTAATCATAAGCTTGCCTTTCTGATTCCAGGAAATTCACCTTGAAGTGCTTTTTCTCTAAATTTAATTCTTGATAAGCCAACAAATCCAACATAACCACGAGATCTTCCAGTTAAGCTGCATCTGTTTCTGTGCCTATTTGGATTAGAATTTTTAGGTAATTTACTCAAAGCTACCCTTGCCTCTCTTCTTTTTTCTATTGGAATTGAAGCATCGTTCCACACTGATAACAATTCAGCTCTTTTAGCTGAATACTTTTCTATTATCCTTTCAACTCTTTTTTCTCTTGCTATTTTTGCTTTTCTAGCCATTGTTTACCTCCGTAAAAGGCATTCCTAATAGTTGCAATAATTTGTAACCTTCTTGATCATTTTTTGCTGATGTAGCAATAGTAATTTGAAAGCTTCTAATTTTATCAACTTTTCCATAGTCAATTTCAGGAAAAATAATGTGTTCTCTTATACCTAAATTATAGTTTCCGTTTCCATCAAAACTATTTGCTGAAATTCCTCTAAAATCTCTTATTCTTGGAAGCGAGAGATTTACAAGTCGATCCCAAAAGTCCCACATCCTTTTTGATCTTAAAGTTACTTTGATACCAACTCTCATGCCTTCTCTTAAATTAAAATTTGCAATAGAAATTTTTGCTTTAGTTACAACAGGTTTTTGGCCAGTTATCAATGTTAAATCTCCAAGCATAGATTCAATAGCATTTTTATTTGTAAGCGATTCCCCCATTCCAACATTAACAGCAATCTTCTGCATTTTTGGAATTTCCATTTGATTTTTATACCCAAATTCTTCAGTCATCTTAGCTTTTACTTCATTTAAGTAAACTGACTGCATTCTAGGCATATTACTTTTAACAGCTTCTTTCATCTATTTTTTACCCTTGCTGGATTCAACAACAACTCTTGATGATGATCCGTCACTTAATTTTTCAATTTTTACTCTACCACTCTTTCCTGAATCTGAATCTTTGTATATCAAATTAGAAATGTGTATTGGCAATTCTTTTTGAACAAATCCAGTTTCTTTTGCTCCAGTCCCTGCTTTCACATGTCTAGTAGCAATATTAATACCTTCAACTATAGCTGAATTTTTGAGCACAAGAATAACTTTCCCCTCTTTACCTTTGTCTTTGCCAGATCTAACAACTACTGTGTCATTCTTTTTTATTCGCATAGCCATTCTAAAGTACCTCCGGAGCCAAAGAAATTATTCTCATAAATTCTTTATCACGTAATTCTCTTGCAACAGGACCAAAAATCCTTGTGCCTCTTGGATTTTTTCCTTCACCAATTATAACTGCTGCATTATCATCAAATCTTATATATGAACCATCAACTCTTCTAACTTCTTTCTTTGTCCTAACTATCACGGCTTTTACAACTTCATGCATTTTTACATTTCCTCCAGGAGTTGCGTCTTTTACAGCTGCAGTTATTACATCACCAACTGATGCAGATCTTCTGTAACTTCCACCATCTACGTGGATGCACATGATTTCTTTTGCTCCAGAATTATCTGTTACTATTAATCTAGTTTGAGGTTGTATCATTTAATTTCTTCCTTATCCGACGAAACAGGAATATTATCACTATTTTCTTCTATTTTAAATAATCTCCACCTTTTCAATTTTGAAATTGGCCTGGAGTTAGTTATTTGAACAACATCACCTTCTTTTGCGTCATTATTAGGATCGTGAACAATATATTTTTGAGTCCGTTTAATAGTTTTGCCCTTATAGCGCGTTTTAGCTCTACTTGACACTGAAACAATAATTGTTTTGTCTGCCTTATCGCTCACAACAATACCATCAAGAATTCTATTTGCTTGCGTCATCATTATCACCTTTCAAAAATCTCAATTCTGTAAGTCTTGTTTCAAGCCTGGCTATATCTTTTTTAATTTTTTTTATTTGAGTTGTATCTGATAATTGCATGCTAGCTTTTTTAAATCTCAAATCCATATGCTCTTTTCTTGTTTCTTTTAATTTTGAAAGTAACTCTTCAATATTAAATTGTCTTATTTCTGTCATATCCATTAGAATTGCTCACTTCTTGCAACTATTTTTGTTTTCAATGCTAATTTGTGTGAAGCCAGCCTTAAAGCTTCTCGTGAAAGGTCATCTGGCAAATCCCCTAATTCAAATAATATTTTACCGGCATTAACTGGTGCAACCCAATATTCAACTGCTCCTTTTCCTTTACCCATTCTAGTTTCAGCAGGTCTTGCAGAAACAGGTTTATCAGGAAAGACTCTGATCCACATTTGACCACCTCTTTTAACATGACCAACAATTGCCTTTCTTGCTGCTTCAATTTGTCTTGCAGTTATCCACCCAGACTCTAAAGTTTTTAATCCGTAATCACCAAAGTTAATCTTACTTCCTCTAATCCTAGCACCTTTTACAACGCCTCTAAATTGTTTTCTAAATTTTGGCCTTTTTGGTTGCAACATAACTATTCACTATCCTTTTTACTAGAATCTGATTTCTTGGTAGTCGTCTTTTTTGCAGTCGTCTTTTTTGCAGTCGTCTTTTTTGCAGTCGTCTTTTTTACAGTAGTCTTTTTTGCAGTCGTCTTTTTTGCAGTCGTCTTTTTTGCAGTCGTCTTTTTTGGCTGAGATTTTGTTTCTATATCAGCTTTATCAGAATCTATATTTTTTACTGATTCAGTTTCAGGACCGTTATCTAAAATTTCTCTAATTGGAGCAGATTGATTTGATTTGTTATCGGTAGGCGTATCTTTGCTCGAATCTTGATCATTTGTTAGTTCAAGAATTTCTTTATTTTGCGAAATACTCTCTTCCAATCTTTGCACTGCTCTATCAGATAATCCTTTATCAATGGCACCAACCTCACCATTATAAATCCAAACTTTAACACCAATTATTCCATAAGTTGTTCTTGCTTCAGCAATTGCGTAATCGATTTCAGCTCTCAACGTATGTAAAGGAACCCTGCCTTCAATCATTTTGTCAGATCTTGCGATATCAGCTCCACCTAATCTTCCAGAAATTAAAATTTTTATTCCTTTGGCACCATTTTGCATGCATCTATTTCCTACTTGCCTCATAGCTCTTTTAATAGCTACTCTTCTTTCAATTTGTTCTGCAATATTTTGCGCAACAAGTCGTGCATTCAAATCTGGTTGGCGAATTTCGGTTATTGAAATGTTAGCCTTTTTTGATGTTATTTTTTCTATTGAGTTTCTTAATTTATCAACGTTTGATCCACCTCTTCCAATTACAATACCTGGTCTAGATGTATGAATATTAATAGCTAAATCTTCTGAATTTCTTTGTATTTGAATATGAGATATGCCGGAAGATTGTCCAAGGTCAGATTGTATATGATCCCTAATTTTATGGTCTTCTAATACCTGTGTTCTATAGTCTTTCGGGTTTACGCCAAACCAATGAGATGTCCAATCTCTTGTTGTACCTAACCTGAAACCAATTGGATGAGTTTTTTGACCCATTATTCTTCTCCCTCAATAAAATTTTCATCTTTCAGTTCAACATATATATGTGATTGAGGCCTGTTAAAAGTACCAGCCCTACCCCTGGCTCTGGCTCTCCATCTTCTAATAGTTGTAGATTTATCAGCATATATTGTAGAAATTATGAGATCTTCTTTCACTCCATATTGTGAACTTTCTGCATTGGCCATAGCAGATTTTATAAGTTCAATTAGTGTTTCAGAAGGGCTCGAATTCATAAAAGAAAGCATATTTAAAGCATCAACGGCTTTTTTACCCCTAATAAGGTTTACATATGGCCTCAGTTTTTTTACCGAAATACCTATATTTTTAGTTTTTGCTTTAACTGTCATTTATCCTAACCTATCTGATTTTGATGAATGTCCTTTAAACACTCTTGTTGGTGAGAATTCTCCTAATTTATGCCCAATCATGTTTTCTGTAATAAAAACAGGGACATGTTTTCGTCCATTATGAACACCAATTGTCAAATTTAACATTTCTTCTATAATTGTTGAAGATCTAGACCAAGTATTTATAACTTGATTAGATTTTGATTCATTCTTAGCTTTTAATATTTTTTTTAAAAGTTTTGAATCAACGAATGGTCCTTTTTTAATTGATCTAGACATACTATTTTTGATATCTCCTTCTTAGAATTAATTTATCACTTTGTTTTGATTTTCTAGTTCTTTTACCTAATGCCGGCTTACCCCAAGGTGTTTTAGGATGCTTCATACCAACACCTGTTTTACCTTCACCACCTCCGTGAGGATGATCATTTGGATTCATTACCAATCCTCTTACAGTAGGTCTTCTACCTCTATGAACGCTTCTTCCAGCTTTTCCTAATTTCTGGTTTTTGTGATCAAGGTTGCCAACCTGTCCAACGGTTGCCTTGCAATTTTCTAAAATCCTTCTTACTTCACCAGACGGCATTCTTAGAAGCACATAACCAAATTCATGTGCCATAACTTGAACGACAGTTCCAGCACTTCTTGCGATTATTGCTCCTTTTCCGGGACTTATCTCAACATTATGCACTAGATAACCAACTGGTATAGATTTTAATGGGAGCGAATTACCAACTTTAACGTCAGAGCTTTCTCCGCTCATTACTTTTTCTCCAACCTTCAAACCATCCGGAGCAATCATATAAAATTTTCTACCATCATTTGACTTTACTAGAGCTATACGAGCACTTCGATTAGGATCATATTCAATTGAAAAAACTGTTCCTTCTGCACCTTCTACAGATCTTTTAAAATCAATAATCCTGTATCGTTTTTTATGCCCTCCACCTCTATGTCTAACAGTTATCCTGCCTGTGTTATTTCTACCAGCTTTCTGTTTCATTGGAGCCAAAAGGGATTTTTCAGGTTTTGATCTTGTAATTTCATCAAAATCTGCAGATATTCTTGACCTTTGTCCTTCTGATGTTGGCTTGTAAGTTTTCATTAAGTTCCCTCAGTTATATTTATAGTTTCTCCGTCATTTAATGAAACAACAGCTTTTTTGTAGGAAGGAGTAATAATCCTATTTCTTCCAAAAGTCTTAGGCTTTCCTTTTTTAACAATAATATTTACTGATGAAACTTTTACTTCGAAAAGCTCTTCAACAGCTTTTTTAACTGAATCTTTATTAGCTTCATTAATCACTTTAAAAGTATATTTACCTGATTCTTGTAACAATGTACTTTTTTCAGTTATTACTGGAGATATTATTATGTCACTTAAAGATTTTGCTTTCATTTTTTACTCTTTTTTTCTTTGCCCCATACCTCTTCTATTTTTTTGAAACCTTGTTCAGTAATTAGAAGGTGGTTTGAATTTAAAACATCATATGTATTTATCAAGTCAGCCTGTATTGTTTTGATTTCAGAGATATTAGATGAAGATTTTAAAATATTTTCACTGATTTCTGATTTTTCTAGAAGCATTGAACTTTTCACGGGCAGATTCAGATTATTAATAATGACATTTAATTTCTTAGTGCTTATATCTTTCATTGCTAAATTATCAATAAAAGTTACAGTGCCTTCTCTCATTTTTTCTGACAATGCCATTCTTATTGATGCCTTTTTAACCTTCTTTAAGATCTTTTTATTGTAAGATCTAGGATGAGGTCCATGAGCAACGCTATTACCAAGCACATGAGAAGATCTGCTTCCAACTCTAGCTCTTCCTGCACCTTTTTGATTTCTTAATTTAGCAGTTGAATAATTTACATCTCTTCTTCTTTGTGTATTGCTTGTTCCTTGCCTTTTATTACTTAATTGAGAAACAACGACTTGATGAACTAATGCATCATTAAATGGCTGCTTCCATATATCATCAGAAGCAGAAATTTTTTTCAAAACTTCACCTTTTATACTTTTTAATTCAACTTGCATAATTTTCCTTAGTAACAATCACATTTTTGGTATTAGATCCAGGAACAGATCCCTTTACTTCTATTAAATTATTTTCTTGATCAATCTTTACTATTTTAAGACCTTTTTGTGTAACTTTTTCATCACCCATATGCCCAGACATCTTGGTACCTTTCCATACTCTACCAGGCGAACTTCCTGCACCAATAGAACCTGGAGCCCTATGTCTATCAGACTGACCATGAGTCTTTGGCCCACCTTTAAAATTGTATCTTTTTACAGTTCCGGCAAAACCTTTACCTTTTGAAATTCCCTGGATAGTAACTTTTTCACCAACCTCAAAAATACTGCAATCAAAAGACTGTCCAACTTCAACAGAATTAACGTCACTTGAAGATACTTCTCTTAAAATTTTATAATTACTTTCGCTTCTTTTTTGGTGACCAAGTTGGGGTTTATTGAGATTATTCTTTTCATCAAAACCTATTTGCACGGATTCATAACCGTCTCTATTAGTTGTTTTAACTTGCGTTACTTTACAAGGACCAAGTTTTATGACAGTTACCGGAATAGCTAATCCTTTTTCGGCATCAAATGATGTACTCATATTAATTTTTTTTCCAATTAATCCGTTAATCATTAATCTAACCTCATTTTTATATCAACACCAGCTGGTACATTTAATCTAGTTAATGAGTCAATGGTTTTGGCTCCTGGATCAACAATGTCGATGATTCTTTTATGGATTCTTAATTCAAAATGTTCTCTTGATTTCTTGTTAACGTGTGGTGATCGTAGTACACAAAATCTTCTTATACTAGTTGGCATAGGAATGGGGCCAGCAACAGCCGCACCTGTTCTCTCTGCTGCCTCTAAAATTTGTTGTGCTGACAAATCTAATACTCTATGGTCGTATGCTTTCAATGTAATTCTTATTGCTTGGTTAGACATTATTTATCCTTCATTGGTGCTGGTGCATAGTGATCAAGTTCTTGAGTAAAACTTGCCCTACCTGTTGTGTTAGATCTTAAAATGGTCGCGTATTGAAATGTTTCAGCAAGAGGAACATGTGCTTTTACAATCTGTAATCCTGCCTGAGGTTCCATAGATTGAACTTGAGCTCTTCTACTTTGCAAGTCACCAAGCACATCTCCTAAAAACTCTTCAGGAGTAACAACTTCCATCAACATAACTGGTTCTAAAATAAAAGGATTAGCCTTTTGGCAAGCCTCTTTAAAAGCCATAGAAGAAGCTATTTTGAATGCTACTTCAGATGAATCAACTTCGTGATGTGAGCCATCAATTAACACTGCTTTAATGTCAACAACAGGATGTCCTGCAACTACTCCAGACTGAGCAGCTTCTTTAAATCCTTGTTCAACTGGTCCATAATATTCAGTTGGTAATGTTGCACCAGTTATTTCTGATTCAAATACTAAACCTGATCCTGCTTCTAACGGCTCTATTCGAAGCGTAACGTCACCAAATTGACCTCTTCCACCTGACTGTCTTATAAATTTACCTTGTGCTGATGCTGTTTTTCTAACTGTTTCCCGATATGCAACTTTTGGAGCACCAACGTTTGCTTCGACTTTAAATTCTCTTTTTATTCTTTCTACTATTACATCCAAATGTAATTCACCCATGCCAGCCAAAACCATCTGACCACTTTCTTGATCGGTATTAAATTTAAGCGTAGGATCTTCGTCCACTAGCTTTGTAACAGCAATATCCATTTTATCTTGATCAGCTTTACTCTTAGCTTCTATTGCTACTGACAATACAGGGTCAGGAAATGACATAGATTCAAGAAGTATTCGGTCATTTACGTCACTAAGAGTATGTGCAGTAGATATCTCTTTTAATCCAACAACAGCAACTATATCACCAGATTTAGCAGTCTGAATTTCTTCTCTATCCTCAGCATGCATTTTTAACAATCTACCAATTCTTTGCTGTTTATTTATTGTTGTATTAAATACTTTGTCGCCTGCATTTACAGTTCCTGAATATACTCTCATGTAGCACAATCTACCGACATGTTCATCAGTTACAACTTTAAAAACTAAACCTGAAAATGGTTCTGAGTTATTCAATTCTCTTTTCATAACATTATTGCCTTCAATGTCTGTACCTTCAACTGCCGGCAAATCATTTGGCGATGGAAGGTAATCACATACTGCGTCAAGTAAATGATGAACACCTTTGTGTTTTAAAGCAGAACCAACAAACACAGGAAATATTTTTAGCTCCAAAGTAGCTTTTCTTGTAGCTTTCTTAATATCTTCTATACTTATTTCTTGATCTTCTAAAAATTTTTCCATTACATCATCATCAGTTTCAGCAATCTTCTCAATCATTTCTTGTCTTGCTTTTTCAGCTTTTGCTTTCATGTCTTCAGGAATTTCAACTTCTTTAGGTTCGGTCGGATTATTTCCTTCGTCATATACGTAAGCTTTCATTTCAAGTAAATCAATTAATCCTCTAAATTCGGCTTCAGCTCCAATTGGTAATTGCATAATTACCGGGTTTGCATTTAATTTTTCGATTATTGTTCCTACAGCAAATTCAAAATCTGCTCCAAGCCTATCCATCTTGTTAATAAAACATAATCTTGGCACATTATGTTTATCAGCCTGTCTCCATACAGTTTCAGATTGAGGCTGAACTCCAGAAACTGATTCAAAAACTACCACTGCGCCATCAAGAACTCTGAGACTTCTTTCAACCTCAGCTGTGAAATCAACGTGACCCGGTGTATCAATAATATTTATATCGAAATCTTTCCAAGAAGCAGCTGTTGCAGCTGATCCAATAGTTATTCCTCTTTCTTTTTCTAGCTCCATAAAATCCATAACGGCCGTACCATCATCAATTGAGCCAATTTTGTATGTAGCACCCGTGAAAAATAGGACCCTCTCAGTTACAGTTGTTTTTCCTGCATCAATGTGAGCAATAAAACCAATATTTCTTAATTTTTGTAAATCAGCCATAATATCACCATCTATAATGAGCGAAAGCTCTATTAGCTTCTGCCATTCTATGTGTGTCTTCTTTTTTCTTAACTGCAATACCTTCTCCATTAGAAGCATCTAAAAGTTCTTGATAAAGCTTTCTTTGTATAGACATACCTGATCTTGACCTTGCGGCATCTACGAGCCATCTAATGCCAAGTGATAGTCTACGTGCAGGTTTTACTTCAACTGGGACTTGATAAGTAGCACCACCTACTCTCCTAGGTTTTACTTCAACTGTTGGCATAACATTTTTTAATGCTTGGTCAAAAATTTCTTTGCCCGGCCTGTTTGTTTTTTTCTCTAACTCTTCAATTACCTTATATAAAATACCCTGAACGACTGACTTGTTTCCACCGTACATTAATTTGTTGGCAAATCGTACTATTTCTGTGCTATTGTACTTTGGATCCGGTGCAACTATTCTTTTTTCTGCTCTTCTTCTTCTTGACATTACAATTGCACCTTAGACTTACTTGGATGATGGTTTTGCGGTTCCGTATTTGCTTCTGCCCTGAAGCCTTCCTTGAACACCTTCTGTGTCGAGTGAACCTCTAATAATATGATATCGAACACCTGGCAGATCAGGGACTCTTCCACCTCTCAAAAGAACTACAGAGTGTTCTTGTAAATTGTGCCCTTCACCTGGTATATATGCGGTTACTTCCATTCCATTCGTTAACCTCACTCTTGCTACTTTTCTAAGAGCTGAATTTGGTTTTTTTGGAGTTACTGTTCTTACTTGTAGACATACACCTCTTTTTTGAGGACTATTAGTATTAGAATTCATTCTATTTTCTAGTGAATTATAGTTAAAACCTAACGCAGGTGTATTAGACTTCTTTGAAGGAGTCCTTCTTCTTTTTCTAACAAGCTGATTAATTGTTGGCATATACCTACTTATATTAATTAAATTTTCTAAAGGATCATCAAACTTAAAATGAACCGCAATGTGGGAGTATATATTTGAATGGAGTTAACGTCAACGACTTTTGTGTAAAATTAGTTAAAATTTTCATAAATTACTTAAAATTTTTGAAATTCAATATATTCTAGTAAAAAAAGTTAGAAAATATTAATATATTTTTGTATACATTTCACAATATAGGATTTAATTTTGGTTACAGAGAAAAAAACAATAATTGGCGTAGGCTTAAGCACCACAAAGTCTAATGAATTGAGTTCAAAATTTCTCAGTTCAGACTTTGTTCTTGAGCAAGTAAAAGATATTGAAAACCTAATTGATAGTGAAAATGACGAAATAATATTAGTTTCTGGAGAAGATTTAAATTTAGATTTATTTAAAGAAAATTTAAAAAAAGCTGAAAAGGGTGACAAGAAAGTAATAGCTCTTATGCCATTAAAAGACATGGATTTGCTGATATCTAATTTTTCAAGACCCTTTTTTGATTTTTGTCTTCCTCCTCATGATGTAAATGAAATATTTTTAAGAATCATTAATGTTATGACTAAATCAACTCAAAGCGAGAGAGAACTCATAACAATAGGACCATTAACAATAAATCAAGAAAGTTACGAGGTAACATTAGACGGTGAAAAAATTGATCTTACTTTTAAAGAATATGAATTACTGAAATATTTAGCAGTTAAACCTGGAAGAGTATTTTCGAGAGAATCATTACTTCACAGTGTATGGGAATATGATTACTACGGCGGAACAAGGACTGTAGATGTTCATATTAGAAGGTTAAGAAGTAAAATTAACAATATTAAGTATAACTTTATTGAGACTGTCTGGAATGTTGGGTATAGATTTAAAATAACTAATGAAAAAACAACTGCATAGAAGATATGAAAACAAATAACCAAGAATCAATAAATTACGTATTAAATCAAGCCTCAGAAAATGAAGTTAAATTCATCAGATTATGGTTTACAGATCTTTTTGGAAATATAAAAGGATTTGGAATTACTGACTTTGAATTTGAAAAAGTTCTCAAGGAAGGAATTAGTTTTGATGGTTCATCAATTTTTGGAACTGAAAGATCAAGTGAAACAGAATTAATTGCATTCCCCGATCCGACAACATTTCAAATACTTCCTTGGAGGCCTGACGCGCCAGCAGTAGCTAAAATTAATTGTGATATTTTGGATAAAGATGGAAATCCTTCCAATTTTGATAGTAGACATATTCTCAAAAACAAAGTTAAAGAGTTAGCTGACTTAGGTTTAAACTTTTATGTTGCTCCTGAAATTGAGTATTTTTATTTAGAAAGTTCTGATTCTATGAAACCAATCGATGAAAAAACATATTTTGATCAATTTGGAATACATGATGACTTGGAATCTGACTTAAGAAGAAAAACAGTATTATGTTTAGAGCAAATGGGAATTCCAATACAAAAATTCCATCATGAGGTTTCTCCAGGCCAACAAGAAATAAGTTTAAGATATAGCGATTCGTTAACAATGGCTGATAGCGTACAAACATTTAAAATAGTAGTTAAGGAAATAGCAATGCTGTCAGATGTTTTCGCCACATTTATGCCAAAACCTTTTGAAAATCATGAGGGTAATGGAATGCATCTTCATATTTCTTTATTCAAAAACGAAAAGAATTTGTTTACTAAAAATAAATCTAAATCTGGTATTTCCAAGGAAGGTGAACAATTTAGTGCTGGACTTTTAAAACACATGAATGATTTCATGATTATAACTAATCAACACGTAAATTCTTACAAAAGATTAGTTGCAGAAAATGAATCCCCTTCACATATAAGTTGGTCTCATGCGCCAAATAATTTTAACTCGATTACAATCCCTAAAATAAGAAAAGGGAGTGAAGATTCATCATCA
>Ga0163111_10001444_pt1 | contig 14686 bp, 14 predicted proteins | sample CRUFie1St18metaG_FD_109645 | JGI IMG/M metagenome (GOLD analysis project Ga0163111, IMG submission 109645) | Marine microbial communities from the Costa Rica Dome - CRUD Field 142mm St18 metaG | ecosystem: Environmental > Aquatic > Marine > Oceanic > Photic zone | place: Costa Rica: the Eastern...
CAGCGTAGTATTTGTAGCTAGCCGTGAGGGCGGTGTAGAGATTGAAGAAGTAGCTGAAAAAGAGCCAGAAAAAATCATCAAAGTAGCTGTAGACCCAGCAGAGGGCTTACAAGGTTACCACATCCGTAAGCTAGGTTTTGGTATTGGTTTAGATAAAAACCAAGTAAAAAGCTTTGGTAAAGTTGTAACTGGCCTATACCAAGCGTTTATTGAAACAGATGCCAGCCAGGTAGAAATCAACCCACTTATTGAAACAGAAGAGGGTGAATTTAAATGCCTAGATGCAAAGTTTAACTTTGATAGTAATGCATTATATCGCCAGCCTGAAATCGTTGAATATCGCGATTTAACTGAGGAAGACCCATACGAGATTGAAGCAAGTAAGTTTGATTTAAGCTATGTAAAAATGGATGGCAATATCGGCTGTATGGTAAATGGTGCTGGCCTTGCAATGGCTACTATGGATATTATTAAGCTATATGGTGAAGAGCCAGCAAACTTTTTAGATGTAGGTGGCGGCGCAACAACTGAAAAGGTAACTGAAGCCTTTAAAATTATTTTATCTGACCCATCAGTTGAGGGCATATTAGTTAACATTTTTGGCGGTATCATGAAGTGTGATGTAATCGCCGAGGGCGTAATTGCTGCAGCTAAAGAGGTAAATATAGCTGTACCACTAGTTGTGCGCCTAGCTGGTACAAATGTTGAAAAAGGTAAGGATCTACTAGCAAATAGTGGTTTACCAATTACTCCTGCGGATGATCTGGACGATGCCGCACAAAAGATAACTCAAGCAATTAAGGATAAAAAAGCCGCGTAAGGTTTTAAGAGGATAAATATGTCAGTTTTAGTAAATAAAAATACCAAATTAATCTGCCAGGGATTTACTGGTAAAGAGGGTACGTTCCACAGTGAGCAAGCAATTGCTTATGGTACTAACATGGTTGGTGGTGTTACCCCAGGTAAAGGCGGGCAAAGCCATCTAGGCCTACCAGTATTCAACACAGTGCAAGAGGCTAAAGATAGAGCTGGCGCTAATGCTAGTGTTATATATGTACCGCCCCCATTTGCTGCTGATGCAATTTTAGAGGCAGTAGATGCTGAGCTAGACTTAGTTATATGTATTACTGAGGGGATACCTGTACTAGATATGGTAAAGGTAAAAAAGGCTTTAACTGGCAGCAAAACTCGCCTTGTTGGCCCTAACTGCCCAGGTGTTATTACCCCAGGTGAGTGCAAAATTGGTATTATGCCAGGCCATATCCATAAAAAAGGTAAAATTGGTATTGTTAGCCGTAGTGGTACACTAACTTATGAGGCAGTAGCCCAAACAACAGCCGAGGGCCTAGGCCAATCTACCTGTATTGGTATAGGTGGTGATCCAGTAAATGGTACCAATTTTATTGATTGCCTAGACTTATTTTTAGGTGATGATGAAACCGAAGCAATAGTTATGATTGGTGAAATTGGTGGCTCAGCTGAGGAAGAGGCTGCCGAGTTTTTAAAGAAAAGCAAAGTTAAAAAACCATGTGTAGGCTTTATTGCTGGCCGCACTGCACCTCCTGGCCGCCGTATGGGCCATGCTGGTGCAATTATTAGTGGCGGTAAAGGTGGTGCTGAAGGCAAGATTGAAGCAATGAAATCAGCTGGTATGGCAGTATCTGATAGCCCAGCTAAAATTGGCCAAACTATGGCTGAGTTGCTTAAGGCTGCTTAGTAATATATTAGCACCCACCCTCTTTATCCCCTCCATTAGGGAGGGGCAACGAACCTTTGCGCTGACGCAAGTCAGCAAGTCAGCAAGTTAGGTGAATGGGGTGGGTTTACTATTAAGGTTTAATAGTAAAAAACAATATTTTACCCAGCCGCATAAGGTATTGATGAGTGGTGCAGATTAATTTTTAAATCACCATTATCATCTTTTATATACCCAAAGCTGTATTCAACTTTAATTACCTCACCACTTGCTTTGGTAAAAAAGTAGTTGCCCATAGCAAAAGCTGTACCACCATTGATTATTATGCCTTCATTTTCCCACACTACTTTAGTAAAAGGAGCTAATGCAAAGCCTTTATCCTCTGGTAAGTCTTGCCCTATAAAGTATGAGAGTGCTGATTTTTTATCCCCTCTAAACTGCTTAACCGAGGCTAAGGTTGGTTTAAATAACACCGTGCCAATATCATAACCGTAAAATTTATCTATGTGGTTTATAGCGGCCTGTTTAAAATCAGTAGCTTTACCAATAGCAATTATGCCTTCACCCCATGCTTGTTGGGCGGCTTCAACCTCTTGTTTTGAAATAGTATTACTCATAATTTTAGGCTTTTAATGGAATTAACCAAATAAATCACCATCTTTTTTAGGCACTTCCAGCCCTATATGTTTAAATGCATTTGCAGTTAGCATGCGGCCCTTAGGGGTGCGTTGTACAAAGCCAATTTGTATTAAAAATGGCTCTATTGTCTCCTCTATACTATCGCGTTGTTCTGCTAATCCTGCTGATAGAGTCTCTACCCCTACAGGCCCGCCATCATAGTTAGTTGCTATAAAATTAAGATATTTTTTATCGCTATTATCTAGCCCGAGCATATCCACATCTAGCTTTAGTAGGGCATTATGGGCTAAATTTGCATCTATAATTGCGTCATCTCTTAAGCTAGCAAAGTCACGCACTCGCCTTAATAAACGCAAAGCAATACGTGGGGTGCCACGGCTGCGTTTTGCTATCTCTAATGCGCCGCTAGCATCAATAGCGCAATTAAGCAGGCCAGCTGCACGAGTAATTATAGATTGCAGCTCCTCAGGTTTATAAAACTGTAGTTTTACGGGGATGCCAAACCTATCCCGTAATGGGTTGGCTAATAGGCCAAGCCTGGTAGTAGCACCAACTAAAGTAAATTGTGGTAAATCAATACGCACTGTACGTGCAGCTGGGCCCTCACCAATTATTAAATCTAGCTGAAAATCCTCCATTGCTGGGTATAAAACCTCCTCCACATTTGGGTTTAGGCGGTGTATTTCATCAATAAATAATACATCGCCTTTGTTGAGGTTAGTTAGTATAGCGGCTAAATCAGCTGCTTTAGTTAATATAGGGCCAGAGGTTGCTTTAAAATTAACACCCATCTCATTAGCGATAATTTGTGCAATAGTAGTTTTACCTAAGCCAGGGGGGCCATAGAGTAGGGTGTGGTCTAGCACCTCGCCACGTTTTTTGGCGGCGCCAACAAATATATTTAGATTTTCCCTTGCTTGTTGCTGGCCAGTAAAATCATTAAGTTTTAGAGGGCGAATGCCAGTCTCTAGATTATCGCTATCAGTAGCTTGAGGTGTTTTTACTATACTCTCCATCTAGCTACCCACCTTTTTAAGGGAGGCAGAAATCAGGGCCTGTAAATCTGCACTAGGGTTATTACTAAGTTCGGCCTTTACTAGGCTAGCAGCCTCAAACTTGGTAATGCCTAAGTTAGTTAAGGCAGATACTGCATCGTTGAGTATACCTGTATCTGCCATATTATTTGTTGGTAAATCAACCACATTATCACCACTTGTGCTAAAGGCTTGCGCTTTATCTTTTAGCTCCGTAACTATGCGTGCAGCAAGCTTAGGGCCAACTCCACTTACACGGGTAAACATGGTTTTATCTTGTGCTGCGAGAGCGTTATTTATCTCTACAACATTAAGGGTAGATAAAATAGCAATACAAACCTTGGCACCCACACCTTGTACTGCGGTTAAGGTATTAAACCATTGCTTTTCAGTCGCATCAGCAAAGCCAAATAGGGTGATTGCATCTTCACGGACTATAGTCTCTATAAGCAAGCTAGCTTTATCACCAGCTTGGCCGAGTTTATCAAGAGTTTTGCTAGAGCAGTTAACGATGTAACCAACCCCATTAACGTCTATTATGGCTTGGTTATCTTCAATTTGTTCAATAATGCCTTTAAGTAAGCCTATCATGTTTGCAAGTTAACATTTATACAGTATTTTGCAAAAACTATGAAGATTACTCCTCTTATAGCTATCACCTTGGCTTGTTTTATGCTAATATCCTGCGGTGTAAAAAAAGATTTACGCCTACCAAAAGACACAAAAGAACAAACAGTATTTTAATATGGCTATCGCCGACATACTAAATTTTAAAACTGATTTTAGGTTGGATGAGGTTAATAAGATTGATCCTACCTTAGATCTGGAAGCTGAGATTTTAAAACTTAAGAAAGAGAAGAATGCAGTTATTCTAGCTCATTATTATCAAGAGGGTGAGTTGCAGGATTTAGCAGATTTTGTGGGTGATTCTTTGGATTTATCCCGTAAAGCTAAAGAGGCATACGCTGATATAATAGTATTTTGTGGCGTAAAATTTATGGCTGAGGTGGCCAAAATTGTTAACCCAAATACCAAGGTAATTTTACCGGATATGAATGCTGGATGCAGTTTAGAGAACAGCTGTCAGGCGGATGATTTTGAAAGATTTAGAAAAAAGCATCCGGATTATATGGCACTTACCTATATTAACTGTTCGGCCAAAGTTAAGGCTTTATCTGATATTATCGTTACTAGTAGTAATGCAGAGGCTATAGTTAATCAGTTACCTAAAGATCAAAAGATATTATTCTCCCCTGATAAGCACTTAGGTGGTTATATAGCCAAAAAAACTGGGTGTGATATGCTGCTATGGGATGGGAGCTGTATAGTACATGAGCAGTTTAATGAAAAGGAGCTAGTTAAGCTGCAAACTCGTTATCCTGCGGCAAAAATTATTGCCCACCCAGAATGCCCGCAGCATTTACTAGAATATGCTGAGTATATAGGTAGTACTAGTAAGTTAATAAAATATACTGCAGATGGTGCACCAAGTACTGAATATATAGTACTTACCGAGCCAGGTATAATACATGAAATGCGCCGCCTATCACCCGATAGCCAGTTTTATGAAGTACCCGGTATAGAGGAAAACTGTGCCTGTAATAACTGCCCATACATGAAGTTAAACACTTTAGAAAAGCTATATTTATGCCTTAAACATGAAGGGCCAGAGATAACAATGGATGAGCAATTACGCGTTAAGGCAGAAAAGCCATTATTAAAGATGCTTGAGATGTCTAAAGGGGTGAATAAATCTAGTTAAATATTGCTAGCAACTCTTTACTCACCTCATCTATATCACGCATACCATCTATCTTAACTAGTAATCCCTTATCCTGATAATAGGGGATAATTGGCGCAGTCATATCATGATATGCTTTTAGGCGTTGAGTAACAGTTTCAGCATTATCATCTTTACGGCGAGTAAACTCTGTATGGCCGCATTCATCACATTTGCCAGACTCTGTGGTTGGCTTAAAGCTATCATGGTAGCCAGCACCACAATTAGCGCAGCTAAAGCGGCCTGTTATGCGTTCTACTAATATTGTATCATTAACAGTAAATTCTATAGCTTTTGTTATCTCTAAGCCATTGTCAGATAGCATTTTGCTCAAAGCCTCTGCTTGGGGCAGTGTGCGCGGAAAACCATCCAAAATAAAGCCGTTGGCACAATCTGGCTGAGTGATACGATCAGCAATTAAGCCTACCATTAAATCATCAGGTACTAAATCACCACGCTCCATAATTGCGGCAGCTTTTTTGCCAAGCTCTGTACCAGCTTTTACAGCTGCGCGTAGCATATCGCCAGTAGATAGTTTTACTATGCCTAGTTTATCATCTAGCACATCTGCCTGGGTGCCTTTACCGCAGCCCGGAGGGCCTAAAAATATTATATTAATTGGCTTGTCACTCATAGCTTATCTCATTCTACCACCACGGCGCTTACTATTAAAGTTAGCCTTTTTCATCAACCCATCATATTGATGGCTAATTAAATGGCCTTGTACTTGGCTGATAGTATCAATAATTACACTTACAATAATAAGTAAGCTAGTACCGCCTAATAGTATAAAGCGTGTATCAAACTTAGCTGTAAATAGCTCTGGCACGATACATACAAAGGCCATGTAAGCTGCACCTATGGTTGTTAGGCGAGTTACTACAAAGCTTAAAAACTCACTTGTATTTTTACCTGGGCGGATACCTGGCACATAACCATTACCTTTTTTAAGATTTTCAGCTGATTCATCTGGGTTAAATTGTACGTTTGTATAAAAAAAGCAGAAGAATACAATAAGTACAGCATATAAAGCTATAAATAATGGCTTACCATGGCCTAAATAGATTGCCATTGTTTGTACCCATTCTGGCCCACCCTCTGCTGCAAAGCTAGCTATAGAGGTTGGTACTAATAGTAATGCACTAGCAAAAATAGCTGGTATTACGCCACTCATATTTATACGTAGCGGTAAGTAGCTTTGCTGCCCCTCATACATTTTATTACCAACTTGGCGGCGTGGGTACTGCACTGGTATACGCCTTTGTGCGCGCTCTACATATACTATTAAGGCTATTAGGGCTGCTGCTAAGGCAAATATAGCTAGTAAAAATAATATGCTAGATTGGCCACTGCGCACGTTTTCAAATAGTAATGCTAGCTCTTTTGGTAGCTCGGCCACAATACCAGCAAATATCAGTAGTGATATACCATTACCTATGCCGCGTGCTGTTATTTGCTCACCCAGCCACATTAAAAACATTGTGCTACCTACAAAAGTAACAACTGTAACAAACTGGAATACTGGGCCAGGGTTAAGTACTGCACCAGAGCTTTGTAAAAAAGTAGATACGCCATAACCATGCACGCAAGCAATTATAATGGTTAAATAACGAGTATATTGGTTAATTACACGGCGACCTTGCTCACCCTCTTTTTTGAGGGCCTCCATTTTTTTGGAGGCTACTGTCATTAAATTAATAACAATGGATGCCGTAATATAAGGCATAATACCCAATGTAAATAGTGCCATACGGCCTAATGCACCACCGGTAAACATGTTAAACATATCTAGTACGCCACCTGAGTTTTGCTCAAAAAAACTGCGCAGTTGCTCCACATCTACGCCTGGTAGAGGGATATACGCACCAACACGATATATAATAAGTGCAACCAACGTAAATAATATACGTGATTTAAGCTCTGTAGCTTTGCTAAAGGCTCCCATCATATTCATGTTGTTAGCCATTTTTTGTTCAATAGATGCCATAGTGGGGTGGTTTATAAAGGTGGTTTAGAAAATAATCAATTTGTAATATAGTGCGCTTTGCTAATGATTATAGTTAATACAACTAATTTGCCGTATGTTTGTTACGCGTCTAAAATTGTTTTGGGATTTTAAAATCAGCGCATGGTTGTATATAAATACTATCAAGCTGAGTTTAAAAGAGCCAAGGCAATTTTAGCCGTAACCCGCAGGGCAGCTGTTAAATTTGCACGTATTCTTTGCTAAAATTTTTAGCAGGTGAGAAACCTTACTACAAAATTTTAGCAAATTTACGTAACAAATTTACCTAGCTGCAAACATATGGAAATTAATTGTATTAACTATAAACCTTTATATATCATATTATTGGTAATAGCCTCAGCCTGTTTTATAACTGGCATCTTTGCACCAATAATGACGTTGGAGAAATTTATTTTCTTTGGTAGCGAGTTTTCTATCTATTCGGCCATCAAATCATTATTGCTAGAGGGGGAGGTATTTTTATTTTTAATAATATTTCTATTCACTATCATATTTCCTATATGCAAGTTGATTTATTTATTACTGGCATGTTTTAAGCAGAGTAAATCTAGATTTATACAAATTATGTTTAGCTTAAGTCATTGGTCTATGCTGGATGTATTTGTGCTAGCCATATTACTTACAAGTGTAAAACTAGGTATAATGGCACAAGTAGACATACATTGGGGGATATACCCGTTTACTATTAGTGTTGTATTAATGAGCTTATTGGGTAAGTTAAAAACTAAGGGAGTAAATAATGAATAATATTGCAAGTATATGTTTAGCCATAGGTATAGCTTTAGCAGGCTACTTTATTAGTAACACTTTGTATAAATCTAGCGTTGGGGTTAATACGGCAGATGTTAAGGGGCTAGCAGAACGCCAGGTGAAGGCTAATAGAGTTAATTGGAATATTGGCTTTAGTTTAGCACGTAAAGGTAATGCCGACATTGATGGCTTATATAAACGTGCTGAGTTAGATCAAAACAAAATAGTAAATTTACTAAAAAGCAATGGCATTAATGCTGACGATATATCGTTAGACACTATTGATTATTCTTTTAATGAATATCGTAATGATGATAACCAAGTAACAGATGTAAAACATACTTTGCGTGGCCAAGTAGTAGTACAAACAGATGATGTGCAATTGATTAAAAAAGTACGTAATAAAGTTAATAGCCTTATTGCAAAAGGTGTTTACGTAAATAATTACAAACCAACATATTTATATACTAAATTAAACGATATAAAACCTGAGATGGTAAAGGAAGCAACCGCAAATGCACGTATAGCAGCTAATGAGTTTGCCGCTAATGCAGGGGCTAAAGTTGGTAGTATAAAAAGTGCTCGTCAGGGTGGTTTTATTATACGCGATGTGGGGGAATCTTACGGAGATACCGCTAAAATTGATAAAACAGTTAGGGTAGTTACTACTATATCGTTTTATTTAGAGGATTAGTTTACTTAATTATTATCCATTTTTAATGCAGCAATAAACGCGCTTTGGGGGATACTTACTTTACCTATATCACGCATTTTAGCTTTACCTTTTTTCTGCTTTTCTAGGAGTTTACGTTTACGGGTAATGTCACCACCGTAGCATTTAGCAGTTACATCTTTACGTAAGGCGCTTATCGTTTCACGTGCTATAACTTTACCACCAATTGCTGCTTGGATAGGTATTTTAAACATATGTTGTGGGATTAGCTCTTTTAGTCTTGCACATAACTCACGTCCGCGAGATTCAGCCTTGCTGCGGTGTACTAATATACTTAATGCATCTACTGGCTCGGCATTTACTAATATGCTTAGTTTTACTAAATCACTTTTATCGTAGTGATCCATCTGCCAATCAAAGCTAGCATAGCCTTTAGTACAGCTTTTGAGCCTATCGTAAAAATCAAACACTACCTCGTTTAGCGGCAAATCATAAACTACCATGGCGCGGGCACCTACATAGGTTAAGTCTTTTTGTATGCCGCGCTTTTCAGTACATAGCTCTAGCACTTTACCCAGATATTCATCAGGTGTTAGTATGGTTGCAGATATCCATGGCTCCTCAAAGTAATCTATATGGCTTGGGTCTGGCATATCGGCGGGGTTGTGTAGCTCCTCAATACCGCCTTTGTTTAGATGCATTTTGTACACTACGCTTGGTGCAGTAGTAATTAAATCTAGGTTAAACTCGCGCTCTAATCTTTCTTGGATAATCTCCAAATGTAATAACCCTAAAAACCCACATCTAAAACCAAAGCCTAGTGCGTTTGATGTTTCTGTTTCAAACTCAAAACTAGCATCGTTTAAGCGTAGTTTTGATAGAGCTAGTTTTAGCTCCTCAAAATTACTAGCATCTGTTGGGTAAAGGCCACAAAACACTACTGATTTACTTGGTTTAAAGCCCTCTAGGGCTTTATCACAAGGTTTTTTGGCATCAGTAATCGTATCGCCTACTTGGCAATCTGATACTTGTTTAATGCTAGCAGTTAAATAGCCTACCTCACCGGGTTTTAGGCTATCTAGCTTGGTTTTACGTGGGGTAAATATGCCAACCTCATCAATTGTGTAGGTTGCATTATTACTCATCATCTCAATTACTTGGCCTTTTTTAAGTTCGCCATCAAACACACGCACTAAAATTACTACGCCTAAATATTGATCATACCAGCTATCTACTAGCAGCGCTTTACAAGGTTTGTTGATATCACCATCATCGGGGTAAGGTAGGTGTTTTACAATAGCCTCTAAAGTATCTTTAATACCTATGCCTGTTTTAGCAGATATCTCTACGGCGTTGTCGGTCTCAATGCCTACTACATCCTCTATTTGCTCTTTAGTGCGGGGTATGTCTGCCGCTGGTAAATCAATTTTATTTAATACGGGTAGTAGCTCATTATTATTATCAATTGCTAAATAAACATTAGCTAAGGTTTGGGCCTCCACCCCTTGGCTGGCATCTACTACTAGTAAGCTGCCCTCACACGCTGCTAGGCTACGAGATACCTCATAAGTAAAATCTACATGGCCGGGGGTGTCCATAAGGTTTAGATGGTAAGTTTTGCCATCATCCGCCTTATACTTTAAACGCACTGTTTGGGCTTTTATGGTTATACCGCGTTCGCGCTCTATGTCCATGTTATCAAGCACTTGAGCCTCCATGTCGCGTTGCTCAAGGCCGCCGCAATACTCAATAAGTCTATCAGCCAGAGTAGATTTACCATGATCAATATGGGCGATAATACTAAAATTACGAATATGGGATAACTCAGTCACGCCGATGTTATAGCAGAGTAGGGCTAGCAGGTGAAGTGCTTATCAACTACTTACGGTGTAAGCTATCAGTGTGATGTGATAGTAACCCAACGGGTATATTATTTAATACGGTAGAGGCACTTATAGCTCTATCTATAGCTATCATTTGGGCAGATAGCTCCATATTAGGATTGCTATTATATTGTTTATTAAGTTCAGCCTGAATTGCATCTGCAAACTCTATTTGGCTTTGCATATCATCCATTTGTTTAGCTAGGCTTGGCCAAATTTGGCGTAGTAAATCTTTAATTGCAAAATTATCATCGGGCTTATCACCTTTAATAGCAGTGTAAGCTAGTTTGCATAAATCAATACTATATTGCTGAAACCAGGCTAGAGTCTCACTATCAGTTATTTGGTTGGCATTACCATTAGCCATTTTATCTACCATGCTATTATGCAGTTTTTGTATTTGAGCGTTACTAGGCTTTGCTATACCTAATGTACTCCACGCTTTTTTATAATTTAGCATATAGGTAGATACTGCCAAGCCACGTAAAGAGTTACGCTCTGGCTTACTATTATCATACATATTACTTGGGCCTAAATGGGCAATATCACGCCAACCGCCATGATTTAGCATTTGTTGCAGGCCCTCCTTCATCCCTAGTAGTGGTAAGGGTAAAATACCTGATAGGCGTAGTAGGGTATCGCCAGTTATGGCGCGTTGTTCTAGCGCTAGCCTATTGCCGCGGATATCTTGCACTGTGCGGGTACCTGTGGCATCTTTAGTATCACGCTCATTACTGCGTGAGGATACATTAGTTAACAGGCTAGATACCCACGTACCGGCGTTTTTAAGTAAGTTATTAATAGGTTGCCAGTTTTTGTAATGCTCAAACATTTGCATGGCTTTATCGTAAACCATGCGGGCATCAGCACGGCCTATGGTTTGGCCTTGTAATTTTTGTGGGTCTAGCACAGAGGTAGGTATATGCCCCTTAACCCCGGCTTTGGCGTATATAGCGTGGGAGAATATCCCCTCCAGCATATAGCTAGCGGTTTCAACGGATGAGTATAATAAACGCATCTGATGCCCTTGCGTAGTAAAATGCGGTTGGTGGTAATCACCCCCGCCAGTACGGCTGGCTATGTAACCATGCATAAAGCCGATTTCGGTAGTTTTGGTTTGTGCGCCACGCATCATAGATGCGCCACCGCCATCCATTATCTCCAGCAAAATATTAGCTTGTTTAGCTTTTACAAGGGCAGAGCCTTTAGCATCATTAATTGGCTGAGTGGCACCAAAACCATCGCGACGGCGGTTGTCGCTATCGGCAATCATAATAATTTGTTTGCCTATTAAGCGTTTTCTCTCTGGTTTTGGTAGGTGTTGATACTGTAGGTCATTATCTAGCAATGCTAGTATATGCTGGCAATAAAGTGGGTTGGTGGCAAAGCTTTGCAGCATGGTTACCTCACCCTGTAAATCCTCTACTGATTCAGTAAGTGGCACAATATTCATCTGCGCTTTGCTATTGGCAATTTCATGTCCTGTAGCTTTAAGTAATAGTAATGCTGTTAAGGCATCCGCTGCACCTCCGCACTCTGCTATTATAAGCTTATCATGCGCCTGTGGTTTTTGTGCCGCTATTTGTAGGCGGCCTAATATACGCTGGGCAACCTCGTTATTTAATTTAGCTATATCATATGATTGTAGCTTTTTTATAGCCGTATCATTATTAAGCCAGCCATTTACTATATGCTCTAGCTTTGGCTTGGTAGCGTTTAGTAAAAAATCTTCAGCCTCTATAAGCCCTGTGCTGTAAGCTAAGTTTGCTAATGTAACCACTAGGCTTTGTGCATCGTGGCGGATATCAATTTTTGCAAAAATAAAGCCAAAACTATTTATTTTATCAATTAGCTCTGCATTGTTTATATTATCTATTAGTTGCTGTGGAGTTTGGTATTTATTATTCGCTAAATTATCCGCAATATCATTAAGCTTAAGGGCTTGTAACTCAACTATATAACGCTGTGTAATTGCTTGCTGTAATTTTGTTTGTGCTTGCAGTAGGGTAGGAGCATCAGCGTTTATATTGCCATCTCCATCGCCTGCTTGCCAAATATGTAGGTTAAGTATTGGGTTACGGATTTGTACATTTTTGTAGCCATATTCATCTAGCGCAGTATGGATAGATTGTTTTAATATAGGCGCAGCATCATATAAATTATTGAGGATATCTATGGCCTCTTGCACCTCTTCAGCTACTGTTTTTTTGCGGTTGGGTACTATGTCGCTAGTTAGGTACTCGGCTAAGGCCTTATGTAGTGATTTATCATTGTTAGATAGTGCGTTTTCTACCGCTATTCCTTGGCTGGTATGCTTTACACATGTACCATTGGTTGGGTGGCCAGTTAGTGTTATATGAGTCTGAAACTCATCAATATATTTTTGTACTAAATGTTCTGGTACATTTTCATCCCTAAATTTACGGATTGTGTATTTTATACTATCCGCGTTGCTACCATTAGCACCATGCTCAGCCTTTATAGAGTTTAATGAGTTTTGTTTGCGCTCCGAGCGGCCAAGATCATTAAGTTTGCTGTAATAAGTAGCTAGCTTATATTGTTGGGCTTGGCTTAGGCTATGCCATATTTTAGTATAATCACTATAGTTTGCTTTTTTACTAGTTTGCAGTTTTAGTATTTGCTCTAAGCTTGTGGTAATCTCTTTATCATCCTCAATACCTTTTATTATTTTTAGTGAGGTTTCAATTAGCATTATACTATTTAACCTCTTTAGAGATTTTATCTAAAATAGCATTTACAAAAGACAGCTTTTCTTCATCTATCAGCTCTTGGGCTAGTTTTATATATTCACTAATTATAATATTAGCGCTTAGCTCTTTTTGGCTAATAAGTTCAAATGTGCCGCAGCGTAGTATAGCGCGGGTGGTTAGGCCAATTTTATCTATATCCCAGCCTTGGCCTAGGTTGGGTATAATTTTATTATCAATAGTTTCTAAATAAGTTACTACCCCATTTACGAGTAGTTTAGCATAGTTTTTTTGTATTTTCCCAGCTTCTTGAAATTGTACTAGATAGGCAATTTTGTTTTCTAGGTAATCTTCATTACTATCTAATTCTTGAGCGGTATCTGTTAACTTGTTGTTAAAATCTAGGTCATAAATTAATTGGATGGCACCAAGACGGGCTAAGGTTTTTTTTGGATTCATTGTTTTGTTATAAATTAATATAGTTATTATACTGCAATAAATGTTAGGCATTAGGCAGTTACTATTGCCTAAAACCTAATGCCTTTTGCTTATAATACTTCAGCCACTTGTTTAGCAATATAAGCAAAATAAGCAATTATAAAACATATGCCTGCAGTACGCCCAATTTTGTTTTTTACAATTAGTAGGCCGCATAAGGCGATAGTTGCTGCCAGCATATACCATATATCAAATTCAAAAAACATACGGTTAACTGGTATATTTACAAAATAGCCAGTAATGCCAAGTACACCTACAATATTTACAAAGCAGCTACCTAATATATTAGCTAAAGCTAAATCTGTATGGTTATTGCGTGCACTAGATACAGCTGTGGCTAGCTCTGGCAGGCTAGAGCCCAAAGCGATAATGGTTACCCCAATAATTGCTTGTGGTATGCCAAACATGGTAGCAAGCTGTACCGAGCCATCGATTAAATAATCAGCGCCAAATTTTAGCCCAGCAAAGCCTAGCACCAAATAGGCAATAGTGTAAGTTAATGAAATATCATCACCACTTGCATCCTCTGGAGGGTTGTTTTTTATTTGGCCCCATAGGTTTTTACTGTAATACAGTGCGATGGCTGTAAAGATTAATGAGGCATATAGGCCAACATTAAATAAATAGCCAAATACTACAAAGCTAATAGTAGAGATTAACACTATTGCAGCCTCAAACTTAGTAAATTTAAACCCTTCCGTATACGGTTTTATAATAAGCGCTGCACCCATTATTAGTAATATATTGCTGATATTACTGCCAATAATATTACCAATTGCTAAATCGTATAAATTATCAAGGCTAGCTTTAAAAGTAACCACCCCTTCTGGCAGGCTAGTTGCATAAGCTACAATAGTTAGGCCAATAACAGCCTTAGGTACATTAAATTTATTAGCCAAGTTTACTGCACCCTTAACTGTTAACTCACCACCGGCGATAAGTACGATAAGGCCACCTATTATGTATAATGCTATTTCCATTAGTGTTTTGCATTATTCC
>Ga0163111_10001445_pt1 | contig 14675 bp, 2 predicted proteins | sample CRUFie1St18metaG_FD_109645 | JGI IMG/M metagenome (GOLD analysis project Ga0163111, IMG submission 109645) | Marine microbial communities from the Costa Rica Dome - CRUD Field 142mm St18 metaG | ecosystem: Environmental > Aquatic > Marine > Oceanic > Photic zone | place: Costa Rica: the Eastern...
AAAGACATGTTTGCAGACCAGGGATATTTTAGCTTGGGCACAGTTTATTATCGAAGTAGAGAGTAGACAAGGACCGAACGCGATATTAGGATATGCTGCGTTTGCACACGGGGCTTATTTGACACTTTTGGATGGCCTCGGCCTGGGTTTAGGCATGCCAGAAGAAACGGCAAAAACGCTCAATCGAAAATGCGTCGAGTACTTGTGCACGCGCATACAGGACACAGAGGTACGTCATAAATCTCATTTATTGTTTTGAACCGACGATTTTTTTTATCAATTTGAACTCGCTCTTTCTATTTAAATGATGCGCCATGAAGTTTTTGTTGTACCTGGTAAGTTTCTGATCTTCTGTGATGAGAAACCCCTACAACCCTGAGCGTATTATGAGTATATTTCCTCTGTTTCAATGATTTTACGATCGTTTGGTGATGACTTACGCCTCTTTTCTTTGTAAAAAGCAGAACCGAAATTTGAACGAGCAAATATTGCAAAGAGCATCGTATGCACACGATACGAATGCGGAAAATGAAAAGGAAGATCTTCTCAACTGCTGCGTGGTTGACGATGGCGCTCGATTTGGTATTTCGTCATTCACTATTAGTTGTGGCACGCACCCGATTCCTTCGACATCTGAATTCGCTTTAACTGCCCCATCAACCAGACGCAATGTCGCACGTCTCCTTCGCGCGTTGCAACTCGCTCGTAAACCAATTTTATTGGAAGGTTCGCCTGGAGTTGGGAAGACGTCCATAGTCTCCGCTCTGGCGAAGGCTGCGGGACACAAACTGGTAAGATTGAATCTCTCGGAGCAAACCGATATGATGGATCTTCTTGGAGCCGATCTTCCAGCGTCTGGTGGCGAAGCCGGTGAATTTAAATGGTCCGATGGAGCGTTCTTAGCGGCTTTAAAAAATGGTGATTGGGTTCTTTTGGATGAATTGAATTTGGCACCGCAACCAGTTTTAGAGGGCTTGAATGCCGTGCTCGATCATCGCGCAGAAGTGTTCGTGCCAGAGCTCGGCAAGACGTTCAAGTGCCCACCCACCTTTAGAGTATTTGCAGCACAAAACCCTGCAGCACAAGGAGGTGGTAGAAAAGGATTGCCAAAATCGTTTCTGAATCGTTTCACGAGAGTATTCGTTGAGCCCATGCGTATCAACGACGTCGAGCACATCGCAAAAAGCCTTCATCCCAACATTATCGAAAGCGTCATCGAAAAAATGGTTTATTGCAATGCAGAGTTAGCTCGTCTCAGTAGTAGTACGGATGGAACTGGATATAGATTTGCTAGAGCCGGTGCACCTTGGGAGTTTAACCTTCGCGATATCATGAGATGGTGCGAACTCGTTACTTCTATCGTCCCAGAAAACGCGATGGATGAAAATTCATACGCCCGGGTTTGCGCATCGGTTTTCAATGCATTGTATACTCAGCGTTTACGAACTGTGAACGACCGAAATATTGCAAAGCATGCGTTCGCTCGAGCATTCGGTCTCCACGTAGACGACAGTCCGACCGCTTCTCACATGAAAATGCGAAAGGATGGAAATCTCGAAATTGGCAGCGCTGTTTTGCGCAGACACACATCGTCCACATCAAAGTCTATGGCTAATGCTGGCAGTGCGTGCATCAACGACGAGGAAAGTTTGGCAATTCTAAGAGGCAACTTAGATTCTTTGGAAGCTGCTTCGTTCTGTATCGATCGTGGATGGATGACAATCGTTGTCGGACAAGCCGCATCTGGTAAAACGACGCTGGTGAAAACGCTTGCAAGACTTGCCGGTAAAGATTTACACCGCATCGCGTTGACTTCAGCTACGGATACGAGCGAATTACTAGGATCTTTCGAGCAGAAAGAGCCTTCGAGAGATCGCATGAACTTCGAATCTCGCGTGTTTAATCTACTCCAAGGCATTTGCGAATCGAGTGCGTTCGGTGATGTGAGTTCAACCACGCGCACATGGAAGATGTGGGAATCCTACAGAGCCGCCACGCAAGCATCAGAGGCAATGACAGAAAACGACGCGGAAAATGCTGTGCAGGTTCTTCGTAAATTAATTATTGCATTAAATGAGGCAGCTTCTGCAAACGCATCATCTGTGAAAGACGATCTTCACTCTGAAATCTCCTGGCTTCAAGAGAACTTTGACGCCTTCGTCATGCCTACTTCGTTTAACGTCGGGCCTAAGAAAGATGCTGGTCGATTCGAATGGGTCGATGGGGCCTTGTTAAAAGCCGTCGAAAGAGGCGATTGGGTTTTGCTTGAAAACGCAAATCTGTGCTCACCCACCGTGCTCGACCGTTTGAATCCTTTGCTCGAACCCGAGGGGACTTTGTTGGTAAACGAATGTGGTTTCTTACCAAATGGCGAAAGCCGAATCGTAAAGGCGCACGAAGGGTTTCGATTATTCTTAGCCGTTGACCCCAAAAGAGGTGAAGTTTCTCGAGCGATGCGTAATCGTGGAGTTGAGGTGTTTTTACATCCAAAGAGATACGAAAGTTTGTCATCTTCGAATGACAACGAGCGGACAAGCTTGTTTTCCAAACATCTGGGACTGGCTGAAATGCCGAGCACTTCACCGTCGATTAACGAGGACATCAAATCTATGATCTTGGCTAAAGGCATACCGAATGGTATTTTAGCCGATGCCATCGTCCAAACGCACTTTGCTATGATCGTTCGACTCAAAATGACTGGTGGAAATCACGTACATTTAACGTCGCGCGATTCATGTCGATGGGTCGAGCTCGCACTCGAGCTAGTCAATAGAGGAGTACCGGTCATGCGAGCGTTTCGTTTGAGTTTACCGCACGCGTACAACGTGTCCAGCGAGGAATCGAATTTCGTTTACGATAAAACGTTTGCTCAACAAATGTATTTGGTATATCTTCCTGGAAACACCATGCATTCATTTATATCGTCACCTATTGGATGGCCGAATCGTGTTGCTACGGCGAATAGGATAGCGCAAGAAGATCGATTGGCGATGACGTCTTTGGAGCAATTCTCAGGATTTTCGCTTTCAACCCACGCGGCCGCAATTCTTGCTTCACAGAGATTTATCCAGAAAATGAAACGTAATAAAAGCAAAGATGAAGAAATACTACTGACGTTGCATGAGAATCAATCGCTCGTGCCATACCTACCGACTTCACATCTTGAGGAGTACTTTCAAGGGAACGCATTTGAAACCTCTCTCGAAGACGATGCGGCGTGGAGCAGCAATATAATCGCATTCTTCCGAGCCGCGACCATTTACGCTCTTAAAAAGAACTCTTCGGTTACATCTCTGGAAAGAGGGCGAGTGATGTGGACCTCTTTCGCGAACACAATCACGTCAACATGTGCTGTTCCGGAAATCGAGTCGAGCGTTCTTGCCTGGAAACTTTTCCAGCAGTTCTTTGAAAACCGAGAACCTTTTGCGGAAACGGTTCAACTTCTCGCGCCGCTCTGCGCACGATATTCCTACGAAAAAGCATATACTGATACGTTCTTCTTATCATCAACCGCGCACGTAGGCGACATGAAAGCTTTGACCATGTCCTCCTATCGTGCGAAAAATGCTAAAGAAAGGGCAAGGCAAAGCGCCGTGCACGCGTCTCTGGATAAAATTGCTCTCGCGAACCAGCTTTTGGAAGAAACGAACGAAATTTTGCTTCAGGAGTCGCTCTCGTGTGTCGATCCACTGAATCATGAATCGATGGGGAAACTTTTAGGAAGTTTCGTATCATGGAAGTCACGCTTTGATGCGCTCGTTCGTTCAGCACCGTTTGAAGACTTCGAGGTTTCCAGCGATAATCTCGACGCGGCGCTTGAAAACCTTGCTGTCGCTTGGTTGCAAACAAAACAAGCCGCGGAGAAGTACGAGGGTTGGTTGTCCATGCAAAATAAGAGCAGCAATACTCTTGGTAATGATAGAGTTGGTTTGCGCGATAAAAAGCGTTCACTTCTCGTAGATGAAGCATTTGGCGTTCCATCGAAGCCTCCGGGAGTACCGTTCCTTTGGCACGCCATCGGGAAACCTACCTTGCCGCAAAGTGATGCTCTTCGCACAGCAGAAGAAATCGTTAGAATGGCATCCCGTGCCCTTCAAAACAATGGATCTCAAATGTACGTAATTTCAGATTACAACCGCTCTTTGAGGAATGATCCTTCAAGTAGAGCGATTTCATTCTTGGCTAAAGAGGCTGCCAATTTAGGCGCATCCGCGAAACTGCGCTTTGCCACCTTGGAAGCGTTGTGTTTTTTCAGCTTCACGCACGTCGGTATCGCTTCGAATGAAAACGAGCGAGCAGATAACGATGCAGTTTTGTTGCCATCCCTGCTTTCTCGTCAATTTTATGAGCATTGCGTGGACTCAGGCGCGTGGGATGAGTCGACGCAAGAGCGCGCCAAGTCCATGCTTAATATATTCGAGTCACTGTCGTCATCGAGTGGTTTCGAAGAGGAAAATACGCATGAGATGATGATAATGGACTACGATGCCAGTGAAATTGGTACAAATAAGAATGCTAATGGTCCGTTTGCGTTTGAAATTCCAAACCGAGAACTCGTCAAATCGCTCGATGACGACGAATCTTGGTCGCTTGAGACCTCGTCGGTGGTTCTCGCTCCACCGACGTTTTCTTTCCCGCCTTGGGCTTTAAAATGGAGGGATATTACATTCAAGAACTCCCAGCTTTCTCCGTTTGTAGAGTTACGCTCGCTCGAGCTCGACAGGGAAGTTCTCGCTCTTCTCGCTTTGATTTTGGGTTTCGACAGTAGTAATGAAGATGAGAAGGATCATTCTCGGAGAGTAGAGCTCTTCAAGCGACTGCACGAGGCAACCTCAAAGTCTCTATCTTTTGGCGTGTCACACTCTCCGCGAGCAGTGTCTGATTTCGAAGGTCATCGAAAACTTTTATGGGACATAGATGATGCCGCTCAAACTACTGTAGATTCTTCTGTTCTTTCCCGAAGAGCTTTAGAAATCTTCCTTTCTTGGCACGATGCGCATCGCTCAGGAGCGCTTTCGCAGCTTCCCCATTTTTTGAAGAGGACCAAAAAAATGCCGAGCAATATAGACTCAAAAAATGAACAAATGTTGATAGAACTCGAATCAAAATGGCTTTCGTGCGATGGACCAGCGCGCACAGAGCGCGCGCTTCAAACTATACTAACATCGGCGTTATTTGTCTCCACTGTCGGTCTTGAAGAACGCGGACAAAGAGTCGCGCAATTACGATTGGCTGCAAGACAATTGAGAATGCGTCGCGACAAGGCTGATGACGAGAGCACGAAAGATTGGGATACTTTGCGCGGTATTTTCATTCATACCATGCGCGCTTACGGTGCAAATGGTTCGATATGTGAATACGCGTTAGGGATGAGGGAAGAGTTGGTATCGAAGACTAATTCTATAGGAAACGCGACGCGACAATCCCTTCTTGATGAGCAGCGCGACATCGTGAGTAAAAATTTAACACAACAGTTCAAATATTGTTCGACGTCGGTGAATGTCACGCTTGAAGGTTTGTTCGAATGTCTTTCTGAGCGTTACACGAGTAATACAAATTCTCATCAAAGGGCAAACCGCGACCGTTTCCTTCGTGGTATGGCCTGGGCCCGTCTCGGGTGTTTGCGCCTACATTGCATGTTCCCTTCGGGCATGTCCGATCCAATGGCGGAGACAAGTAACGATGTAAAACGCGTAGATGAAGAAATAAAATTCGAGAAAATTCCTTCGATCGAAATCATCGAATTTCACGAGCGCATCCCGCTTCTCGCCTTGGGAAGTGATAGCGATCCCGAGAAACAACGCATTATGCGGGAAAAGACGGAACTCGAAGCGCACCAGATGAAGTTGCGAAGAATGTTCGCGCCTCGACCAAGCGTGCCAAAATGGCGTCAGCTGATGCGTCACATTCATCGCTTCTCGCACGAAAAAGGCGGGTTAGCAGAGCCAGAAAGACTCGAAACAACCTTAAAATCTCTCGAAGGGTCCTTGAAAGCGTCTTCGCAAGACACGCTTTCTGAAACTGGTGCGTATGAGAAAGCGTACCAAGAAGCGAAGGTACTTTCAGACGCCGCTAAACAGTGGTCGGAAGCTTTAGAGACGCCTCAGTTTTCAGGGTATGCGGATGCCACAAAACCTTTAAGACTTGCAGCGGCGGAACTCATCCGAGGCTTGAAGTTGTTAGAAGACGGCTTAAGCGGCGGTATGGTGGATCCATCTCGAGCGTTGGCGACGAGAGCGATGCGAGAGCTTTTCAAGTTTTCTTCGTCGGAGTATGACAGTGTAAATTCTTTACGAAGAAACGTAGAAAACATGTCCAGGGCACCTTCTAGCTTACTCACGGACGTTTCTACCCTCAAATCTTTACAAAAGCTCGAAAAATCAGGAGAACTTCGGGTCGCGGTACTTAAAGTCTCCATGCAAAAAGTTCGCGACGACGTGATCAAAGAAAAGTCACTCTCGCCGCAGCTGTGGAAAAACGCGTCTTCCGTTTTTGACCGCCTAGCAGAACTTTGGAAATCTGTGCGAGACATTGAAATGGAAAAAGATGATACCATTTACGAGCACGACGATAAGATTGCCGTTTTTCGTCGCGTTACGGCGGCGCCAACGGCGGTGGAGATCATGGAAGGCGACGACGACGAAACGGAGAAAAGATTTTCCGAAACGACTTTTGGTAACTTCAACGAACAATGGAAAGAGTTCAAGGATGCGCCGGGTGATATTTTGCAGCTCGATCACGATTGCGTCGAAGAACAAGACGAGAAAAATAAGAAATCAGAAGAGGAGGACTCGGATGACGACGAGATGGACAATAACGTTGCGATAGCGGCGAAAACAGCCGGTTTGCTCGAAGGGGCTCTTCTCCTCGAGCTCGTGGCAACGCACGAAGTCGTGTGTACGATTGGCGCGAACACTTCAATCAGTGCGAACATCGAAACGTCGTACGACACGGAACGACACGCCGTGAACCCATCGAAGTTCTTGCATACGAACGCGAAGGACCTCACCGAATCCCTCGCGAATCGTGCCACGTCGTTTGTTGATGCTCACGACGTTGGATGCATGATCTTACGACGTGCCGCTATTACAGATGACCGAATGCAAGCGATACCAAGAGTGCTCGATGACACCAGTCAGCTTGGTAACTTGACCAGAGTATGTTTAGAACATCTCGCGGTTTCGAAAGGCACCATGTCCGAAGACTCACCTAAAGGTGCCGATCAATCCAAAGACGAAAAGTTCAATCACAAAAAGTTGCAAAAACACGCGGATGCCATCGACCACGAAATGTCCAGAGGCGATGCTCCTGGAGAAACCTCTCTGGCTCTTCCAGTCGTGGCAAACTGTCGACGCAAGATTACTGCCCTACTCCAAGAGTGGCCAGAACATCCTCTGTTGACGCAACTTGCGGAAATTTGCGATCGGATTTTAAAGCTTCCTTTGCTCGGTCCCGTGAAAACCTTCTTGACTGGTCTCGAGTTGCTTCTCGCTCGAGCACAAACGTGGGAACAATCGGCATCAGCCGAAACTTCTTTACTCGATGAACTCACGGCTATGGCTAACGTGGCCATGCGTTGGCGACGGCGCGAGTTACACGCGTGGTCGAGACTGCTGCAGAGGTGTTCGGAAAGACACGCCGCGCGAGCCAGGCGAACGTGGTTCGCATTGCACAGGCTTTTGAAATCCGTGCAATCTTCGAGTTCGTTCGATGCAGTCGAGGAAAGTAAGAACACTGCTATAGATGATGACGGCGGGGACGAAGAAGATGAAGGCGACATTCAAGGCATCCGCGAAATTACGCGTGCACTCGAAGAGTACCTCCAAGGTTCCACGTTAGGGGAATTCCTCGCTCGACTCTCTCTCGTGAAAACGTTCGAACAGCATTTAACCACGGACATTCGCGCTCGAGCTGTCTTAAAGTTACCTCCAAGACGCGGGGATACCGCTTTACGTTGCGTGCTGTACAACACGTACCATTATTACAATCAATTCAAATCTGCCGTGGAAACTGAAATTGAAAACGAACGCGCGACGCCGGCGATGAAGCTCGAGGATCACGCCAAGTTGGCGAAATGGGAGAACCGAGGGTATCACTTCATGAAGCAACAAGCGGAGTCGAACGAGCGCGTTTTGCACAAACATGTTCGCCAATTTGATCGCGCGTTGCAAAAACTTGTTTTACCCATCTTGGAATCTGCATCAAGAAACAGCACGGGGTTAGCCGTTTTACCAAAGGAGCAATCGAAAGACGACGAAGAGGCGACGGCGACGGCAACGGACGAAGACCCATTGGAAGTGATTTTTGAAGACATCGAAGACGAAGACGAGGAAAAGAAGAAGAAGAGATTCGATAAGGCGGTCAAAGTTGCAACAATGAAACGCGAGCGCGAAAAAAGAGAAGAGATTGCAAAGAGAAATCTCGAACAGTTGGATGCGGATTTAGCGGTAAAGAAGCGGGCGTTTGATATGACGACAAAGAATTTACTCACTCGAGTTTCTCTTTTGAAATCATCATCCTTGGAATGGAAAGGCGACGCGTCTTCACGTTTACACCGCGTAGACACTTTGACGAAAAAAATCGCTTCCGTCCTGGCAACATCAACCATGGAAACTTCCCGAAGATCTCAAATCCGCGCCGGCGGCGTTGACATCGATGCGTTCGCGTCCCGCATCGCGCGCAGAGCCACCGCTTTGCGCACTGACGAAACTGTGAATAAAGCTATAAAAAAGAAAGCGCTTAACGATCTCATGAAGACTTTGCCCGAACTCGGCATCACGCACAAGCGCGCGGCGGTTCCGGAAAAATTCCGCGAACCCGCGCGATGGTTTACCGAACCGCCTTTAGAACCGCTCTCAGCTGGCCAAAAAGAAAGGTTTCTTGCGGAAGAAGGCGACGAATTCGATTCTGCAGATCAGTCGTATTACGTTGCAATGTCTCGCGTGCAACGGTTACAAAACTTGACGAATAATAACCCGCCAAATCCTGATTTAGAAGTGAGTCAAACGACCAGGGCAGTGGCAATGTGCGAACATCTTTTGCATAGGCTTCGCATGCAACGCAAGACATTGTCTTCCGCGCTCGCATCGGAGAACGTCTTGGATGAATTCGCTTCTTCTTTAGAAAAGTTGGTCGAGGAAGCCGAGCGAAAAAGTGCCGGAGATAATGATGCACTTCTTTCTTCATCGGCGGAAACTCTCGCCGAGTGGATGTGCGATTTACGCGCCTTCATTGAAGACGTTTCTGATGCGGCGAAAGACGCCATTTTGGCATCCGTCGCGTCTTCAAGTTGCGAATCTGTTCCAAAACTTCGAGGCGCGTGGAACGAAAAAACGGCGCGAGAAGCTTTGCAAAACGTTGAATTGAGATGCGAAGAAGCTCGGGAGGCGCTCAACCCTTACGTAAAGTTGTCGTTTTGCGCTGTTGCACAAACGATCTCTCAATCGTCATCAACTGTGCAGAATCCTGCTACCGGGAAAGAAATGTTCGCATCTTGGCGAGCGACATCAATGCTTGGTATGCAAGCCAAGCGCGCCATCATTCTAGCACTCGATCGCCTTAAAGTTGCGTCGAAAGATATCGAAGCCGCGCACAATGCGGTTGTTGAATCTGCGCGATCGCAAGATGTCGTCGAAACCTATGGTACGTACGCTTCGGATTGCGAAAACTGCCCGGGGTGGGATCCCTTGCGTCGGCTTTTAGGCACGCGCTTATCCAACGCGATCGATCGCATCGAGAAGAACCAAATTACAAGCACCGCTGGTAAGAATATCGATACTAAAATCGATGAAAACAAAGCCTTGTACTCGTTCAACGAAGCGCTCGAGATGTGTATAGAACGCGCTTTGATTTGGGCGCAAGGGGTTCACAAAGCAGCCATGACCGACGAGGAGGAAGACGAGGAAAAAAAGAAAGTAAACGATGGCACCGCTGATGGTAATGGCGATGAAGACGATGATGAAGACGACGATGAAGACGGTGATGAAGACGACGATGAAGACGACGATGGATTAGCATCGTTCAAAGTGTACGAAAAGCATTGTGGTAATGCCGTTGGTGCCAAGCGTCTCGAAATGCTTTGCGACGCCGTCCGCGAAGCCTCTCTCGCCTTTATTCGCATCACGAATAGCATTACTGCGTCCTCTTCTTCTGAAACACGTCATCAAATTGCCATTATCAATGCGGCAAAACTTGCCCCGATGTTCCGCTCCATCGCTTTAACTGCCAAAGAAACCATAGTCGAATACTCAAAGTACCACCGAGCGTCGACGAAATTAGCTAAAGTCTTGACCGCCGTCTTCTGCGGTCTCTGCGAGGAAGGTTTCTGCGGCGCCAAAGACGACGGGGACGGTAAAGGAGCCGGTGACGGCGAAAACATGAAGCTCTCCGACGACAAAGACGGAACCGGGGCGGCAGAAGGTGAAGGTAAAAAAGACGTTTCGGAGCAAATCGATAACGAAGAGCAAATTTTGGGCATGGAAGACGCGGAGAAACAAGACGAGGAAAAGAAGGAGCAAACGAAACAAGGCAAGGAGGAGGAAGAAGAAGATCGCGGCATTGAAATGAAGTCGGACTTTGAAGGTGTTGTGCACGATGTGGAAAACGAACCGGAAGATGGAAACGAAGACGAAGATTTGGAGAAGGAAATGGGTGACCATGAAGACGGTAACGATATCATCGACGAGAGGTTATGGAACGATGAAGATGACAAGAAAGAGAAAGAGGAAGGGAAAGAAGAAGGACCGGATGAGTTTGAAAAAGGAGACGCGATGAAACGGGAAGACGCGAGAGACGAAGAGATGCGCGGGAAAGACGAAGATGAGGAAGGGGGAAAAAATGATGGGAAAGATGACGGGAAACCTCCGCGAAAACCGGACGAGAAGGAGAAAGGCAAGCCGGAGGCCGATAACGAGGATGCGAATAAAAGTCCAGACGAGGAAGCCGAAGATACGAAAGACAACAATACAATGAACGACGAAGAAGTTAAAGACGCGACTGGTATCACGCCAAAAGGTGAAGAGGAAGACGAGGATGACGGTGCGAACGACGACTTGGATATCGATCTTGGCGACAACGACATGGAACTCGACGGAGGGGAAGCAGATGAAGAAGAAAACGGCGAAGAAGACGACGGATCGAAACCAACAGATGCTGTTACTAACGACGACGACGACCTAACCGGTGAAAATGGCGAAAACAAAGACGATCGAGACGATCAAAACGACGAGGATATGGATCCAGACGATGACGCGCGGGAGAATGAAAAAGAAGCCGGCGACGACATGGACGTCGATAACGAGGAAGGAGACAACGATGGCGACGACGACGACGAAGATGGTCAAATAGATCAAGACGGCAGAGACAACGCGATCAATGATACCAACGCTCAGGAAGCGCACGATGAGGAAGATAACGACGCGCGAAATCAAGCCGGACCGAAAGGTGCCGGAGATGGCGGCGGCGGAGACGACTGCGAAATCGACGAATCCGAGCAACAACAACAACAACAACAACACGGTCAAGGAGGAGAACAATGCGCGGCAAGTGCACGAGGATCTGCCGGCGATAGAAGCGCACGAGCGCAAACAAACAAAGATATCGGCCAAGAAGAACCAGAAAATGACGGCCAAAATCTCAAGAAAGAGCAGAGAGAAGCGAAGCTAGACGCGGTAAAGCGGTCCACATCTGGATTTCAGAATCCGAACAAGGACGAGGACGATGTCGGTGATGGCGACGGCGACGGCGAAGCCGCAGGTGAAGGTGCTGCGATTCCAACTTCCGCACAGCCCGTGGATGACGACGAGCAAAACAACGAGACCCAAAACGGGGACAACAAATATAAGAAGAGTGGCGGTCCGGAGATGAATCCTCACCGCTCCCTCGCCGCGGCTATGAAGAAATGGCGCGAGGACTTATCGATCGTCGGCGATGACAAGAGCGAAGAAGATGGTGGACTTGGGGGAGACGACAATAATCAAAACGAAACCGACGCCGCGGCGGAATTTGAGTTCATGCACGGGGACGAAGAGAACGAAGAGAAAGGACCAGCCGCATTAGCTCCGGCAACCGAGGACCAAGCCGTGACGCAGAAACTAAAAGGCGCGAATACTGGTGAAGATGAAGAGGAACGACTCAACGACGATAAAGACGAAATCAACGCCGAAGAGTTCTTCAAGAAAGAGGACGAAAAGAAAAAAAATGACGAGGCTGATCTCGACGGGAGAAGGAAGAATGAAGATTCAATGGAGGAGCAGAAGGAGGAGCAAGACGTCGCCGGCGAGATGGCGGAAAAGCAGCAACAAAAGAAAAACAACAAGAAGAAAATTCATCGCGACAAGAACCTCACGCCACCTGAAGAGTTACAGCGAGACGAAGATCTTCATGCCAATCGCGGTAAAGTGGACGACGACGACGAAAAAGATGACGATGAAAACAAGGCATCCGACGACGAAACCGACGAAGCGGCGCTTCTGCGAAAGAAGAAAGAACTGGAAGAAAAGCGTTTACTCGAAGAAGCTATTGTCGAGCTGAAAAACACGAACATCGAGAACGAAGAAGAACAAAATGATAATCAAACGATGCGCGAGTTGACCGAAGAAGAAATCGAAATCGCGCGCGCGGAAGCGGAAAAAGATTTACAAATGTTCCGAGAAGATAAAGACAACGCGTCGTCTGAAATGGACGAAGACGCCGCGCAACATCTTTGGAGAACTTTGGAAGATTTAACCGGTTCTCTCTCCGGCGAATTAAGCGAGCAACTTCGATTGATTCTCGAACCGACGTTAGCTTCTCGGTTACGCGGCGACTATCGAACCGGTAAACGTTTGAACATGCGTAAAATCATCCCGTACATTGCCTCAGATTTTCGTAAAGACAAAATTTGGCTTCGTCGATCGAAACCGTCCGAGAGAAGGTACCAAGTCGTGTTAGCCGTGGACGATTCGTTATCTATGTCAGAAAACAGGCGCGACCGAGCGGCGCTAGAGGCTATGGTTTTATTAGCGAGAGCGATGAGTCGATTGGAAGTTGGCGACATTGGCGTCGTCGGTTTCGGCGGATGCGTGAAGACACTCCACCCACTCGGTGAACCTTTTGCAGACCAAAACGGTCCGAAATTGGTCTCCAAGCTCACTTTCCGTCAAGACAGCACGTTGACTGATAGACCAATGGTTACTTTGCTCGAAAGTTTACATCGGCAACTTTCTTTAGCGCGAGAAAGTTCTAGCTCTCGAGGCAGCCGGGATGCTGGCTCGAATCTCCAGCAACTCGTCCTCATCATCGCCGACGGACAATTCCACGAGAAAGAAGCCTTAGCGAAAGTGATGCGCGAATTCGGGAACCAGAAAGGCGTTTTAATCGCGTTTATCATTCTCGATAATCCGGACAAATCTTTATTGGACATGAAATCCGTCTCTTTTGAAAAAGGCAAACCGAAAATGACGAAATACTTGGACTCGTTTCCGTTTCCATATTACGTCGTTGTTCAAGAATCGAACCAGTTGCCGTCGACAATTAGCGATTTATTGAGACAATGGATTGAAATGGTTAGCAGCAGTTCTGATTAGACGTACTTTGTGCGCTTCGATTTGTAAGGGTAATATAACACAGTTGTATAGTTTCATATATAATAAAAATCCTAAGTACGAATAACGTCACGTGTCTTTCATCAAACTCTCTCCCTGCCTAAATTTTGTCATTTACATAATATTTAGAACGAACGATCGCCTCTGCCTCTCTCTCCATCTCGCTAACTTTCTCCTAATCACTCGTCACCTTTCTCTTTCTTTCTCTCTTTACAAAAAAAACGATGAGGTCAAAAACACATTACATAATAACGCATCCGCCGCCGGAAGCCTTGGCCGGAGCGCTCTTCTTCGCCGGCGCCGGCGAACTCGCCTTTCTCGCCGGAGACGTAGGCTTTCTCGCGCTGCTCGAACGTCTCGGCGGCGGCGCCGGTTTCGTCCTCGTGTAGTTTGGTCTCGTTTTCGACGCCGATTTCCTCGCGCCAACCGTCGGACTCTTCGTAAACGCCAACGACTTTTTCGCCGACGACGACGGTTTCCTCACCGCGCTCGGCGTCGGCGACTTCTTCGGCGTCGGGGACGCGCCGCGCCACTTATCCTTAAGGTCCACGTTCGATCGGTTCTTCAGTTTCGGACCGAACGCCGGGTCGTCCAAGATTTTCTTCCATTGACCTGTTGGTGGTGGTGGTGTTGTGAAACCCGCGGTGTTGTTTGGTCAATATAATTGTAAAATTGAGTCTTTTTTTTTCTCTTTTTTTCCCTCTGTTTTTAGCCGTTTAACAAAGGACTTTCGATTTTGGGGGAAAAGAGGGTTCCAATCCAATTCGATTCGATTCAAATCCGAATTCAGGACGATTCAAAACGACCCGGGGAGAGAGAGAGAGAGAGAGAGAAAGAGAGAAAGAAACGCCCGAAAAGTACTCCTGGGAATGACGGGGTGGTTCCCTTTAGAGAGACGACCGGCGCTGAGGAAAAGAGCCGTCGCGTTTGTGGTGGTGTCGTCGCACCTGGTCCGTATTTCTTCACCCCGGCGGTGAGCGCATCCTTTTCCGGTTCGGTCCAGATTTTGTAGCCTTTACGCGCGGGCGCGCGCTGTCTCGGTCGAGCGGGTTTCTGTTTTTTTTTCGAGGACGACGCCGACGAAAAGGTGTG
>Ga0163111_10001447_pt1 | contig 14673 bp, 22 predicted proteins | sample CRUFie1St18metaG_FD_109645 | JGI IMG/M metagenome (GOLD analysis project Ga0163111, IMG submission 109645) | Marine microbial communities from the Costa Rica Dome - CRUD Field 142mm St18 metaG | ecosystem: Environmental > Aquatic > Marine > Oceanic > Photic zone | place: Costa Rica: the Eastern...
GCACGAGATGAAACCTTCACACAAACGAATCGAGCGTGCGCGCGCCGAGATCGACCGGGAGCTACCGGGGTCGTTTTCGTACTCTGCCGCCCTACCCTCTCCCACTACTCCTTAGTAGTCCTGGCGGAACATCCATGCTCGCGCGTGCGCTACGCCTTCACGCGGCGGGGGACGCCGACGGCGCAATCGCGGCGTACCGGGCCACGCTGCTGTCGGGTGCGGCGCACGAGACCATCGCCGCCTACAGCAACCTCGGGTCACTTCTCGTCGCTGAAGGCAGCTTTGCGGAGGGCCTTGAGATGGGAGCTTCCAGCGCACGCCTGGCGCCTGGGAGTCCGGACGTGCTGTTCAACCTCGCGAACGCGCACATGCAGCTCAAGCGCGATGAGGAGGCTGCGTCCACGTTTAGCCGCGTCATCCGGGTCGACAGCACGCACGCGCCGGCATTCAACAACCTGGCCGTGCTCGCGCAACGCCGGCAGCGACCTGCGGAGGCTCTCGCGCACTTCCGCGCCGCATTGCGCTGCGGGCCCGCGCGGCTCGCGCTCGTGGGCGGCGCCGCGCAAGTGTACGGCAACCTGGCGGCGGCTGGCCTTCCGCTCCTGAGCGCGTCCGAGGCGGTGGCGATGCAGCTGGCGGCCGTTCGCCTCTCGCCGGAAGACGCCTCGATGCGCGCGCTGCTCGCCGAGCGACTATCGGACGCCGGGCTCCCCGGCGCCGAGGCGGCGTGGCGCGCCACGCTCCGCTTGGCGCCTCGCGACGACCGCGCGCACAATTCACTGGGCGCGCTGCTGCAGGCGTTGCCCGGCCGGTGGCGCGAGGCGGCCGCTTCGTACGAGGCGGCGATGCGCTCGAATCCCGCCGCCGGCGAAGCGTATCACAATCTGGGCACGGTCCGCCAGCGGGCGGGAGAACGGGAAGCGGCGCTCGCTCTTTACGAGGCGGCGCTGCCGCTGCTCCCTGCGGTGCCCAACGTGTACGTGTCGCTTGCCAGCCTTTCGCCGTCCAGCCGAGCGCGCGAACTGCACGCCGTCGCCGTGCGGCTGCAGCCGGGCGACGCGGAGGCGTACACGCGCCTCGCACTCGTGCACGCGCCGCCGCCGCTCGGGCTCTCGCCGCCGCCGCCGCCACCCTTCGTGCGTGCCGCGATTCGCGCCAGCACGCTCGCCTCCCGCCTCGCGCCCGCGCAAAGCGCACCACGCGCCGTCGCGGCGCCACTACGGCTGCAGACGGCGGCGGCGGCGCTGTGGCGCGCTGCTGAGGACGCGGCGCGTGCGGCCACCCTCGCGCCATTCGATGCGGCGGCGCACAACCTAGCGGCGCTGCTTCAGCGAGCGACACGACGGCCCGAGGCGGCTGCACGGAGCTTTGCTTGCGGCCTCGCCGCCGCCGCCGCCGCCGCCGCTGCCGGGCCGGCGCCCATCCGCGAGGAGGGCGCCGGCGCCTCGGTCGACTGGCGGCGCGCCTCGGAGGAGCTCCTCGCTCTCGGGCACACGGTGGTGGACGGAGCGGCGGGCGCGGCGGTGGCGGATGCACTCGGGGCGGAACTGCGTACGCTGCTCCCTCTGATGCGAGCTGGCCGCGTGGGCGACGGCGTCGCAGACGGCGCGGTGCGCGCTGACTGGCGGTGGCAGCACACGCCGGCTGACGTTTCGGTCATCGACGGGCGCGCGCCGCACATGCGCGCGTTGCACGCGCTTTTTGAGCGCGTGCCGCTCGCCCTCAACAACAACGCGCGGCACCCCGCCGCGTGGGCTCTCGTCAAGGGCGAAGACTTGCAACTTGCTTGCTACACGCCGGGCGGGTTCTACCGCCGCCATGCGGACGCGGAGCACGCGTGGCGGCGCACGCTGACCGCGATCTACTATGTCAACCGCGACTGGTCAGAGTCGCACGGCGGGCAGCTGCGGCTGCACCTGCGCTCCGGACGCCAGCGCGACGTCGCCCCTGTCGCCGATCGGCTGGTCCTCTTCCTGAGCTCGCTCCCGCACGAGGTGCTCGCCGTGGCCGAAACCACGGCCGGCGCGAAGGAACCGCCGCCGCGTTGCGCCGTCACGCAGTGGTTCAATGACCTCGCGCCGCCGCTCCTTGTCTCGGAGGGAGGAAGGGAGAGATAGCTCAGCACTCAGCAATTAGATGTAATTAATAAAACACCAGTACCTCCATTTCCTACCACGGTGTAGGCGACTATAAAAGCCGCACTATAAGTCGTACTATCAAGTACTATCGATAGTAATCGCAAGGAATCCTATGAGTCCTTGTATCTAAACGACGGAAGTGCGGCATCGCAGCCCGCCGCGGGCAAGCATGTCTGCGTACTCTTCCCTTTCGGGGTCTCCTCAGGACGCGAGCAAGAAGACGCCGCTTCGCATCGGGCTCGGCTGTGTTGTTGCCGCCTTGTCAGCATATGTCTTGTTCCACGGCGTGCCGGGTGCTGCCCTACCGGCAGATGTGAGCGAGTCGACGTGCGGCGGTGTCCCCGAGAAGTCCCCGGCGATGGTGCGGCGAACCCTGGATGGCAAGGTCAGGAACGTCCTCATCACCGGTGGCGCTGGTTTCATTGCGTCCCACTTTGCGCTCGCCCTGCTTGACCGGCGCGGGTTCAACGTGACCGTGCTCGACGACATGTCGCGTGGGTCCATGGACACCGTGATCCGCCTGCAGGCGCTAGCGAAGCAAAGTAACGAGCCGCTCGCCTTCGAGCAGCTAGACGTCTCGAATCAGAATGCCGTCGAAGAGGTCTTGCGCGCGCGTAGAATTGACACCGTCGTGCATTTCTCGGGCAACGCGTACGTCGGCGAGTCCATGGCGCACCCGGAGGACTACTTCCAGAACATCACCGTGCGCCTCCTCATCCCTCGGCCCTCCCCCCAGCCCGGCCTCTCCTCCCAACCGGCGTCGTAGGCCGCCTGACCGTGTTTTGCGGCGCGCGCCGTGCACACCCGCCCTTCACAGGTGTCGACTGTCGCGCTCTTGCGTGCCATGCAGCGCGCAGAGGTCCAACGCTTGATTTTCTCCTCGTCTTGCGCGACCTTTGGCTCGCCGCGCCAATTTCCCATCACCGAGCAGTCTCCGCAGCGGCCAACGAATCCTTACGGCATGGCAAAGCTCCAAGCGGAGCATGCCATCATCGCTTTCCTGCAAGCGCAACAGCGTGCGGGAGCACCCTTCTCGGCGGCTCTTCTGCGCTACTTCAATGTGATCGGCGCCGATCCTGCAGGGCGGATCGGGCCTCACCTTCGGCACGACGCCAACAAGAAGTATCCGCGCATCGTCGACGCGGCGTACGACGTCGCCCTCGGTCTCAGGCCGAAGCTTGCAGTCATGGGCTCCTCGTTTCCGACCGCCGACGGCTCGGCGCAGCGCGACTACATCCACGTGAGCGACCTCGTCGACGCGCACGTGCAGGCAGCCCGCCCGGTTACCGGCTGGCCTGCCGCTCACCGTTCCCCATCCCGTCGCCGACCCTGACCAAGGATGCCACTGGCCTAACATTCCCCGCCCGCGTCGGCAGCTCATGTTCGCCCTCAAAGGCAACGAGTTGCTGTACTACAACGTTGGGAATGGCAAGCCGTTCACGGTGCTCGAGATCGTAGCTGTGGTCCGTAAGGTGACGGGCAAGCCCGTGCCTGTCACACTGCAGCCGCAGCGGCCGGGCGATCCAGCCATCCTGTACACCGACCCGGCCAAGATCATGTTCGAGATCGGCACGCCGCTCTGGCATCGAACCCCCTCCCCGGGGACTTCCTTTCCACCCCCTCTTGGCCCTCTGAGTGTGCGGTCCCCGGGCGCCAAACGGGGAGCTCGGCCAACATTGGTCACTTGGACCCGCCCATCCAGCGAGGACCTGCTCACCACTGTGCGTGCCGTGCACAGGCTGGCGGCCACGCTACACCGACATCGAGACGATGGTCCGCCATGGCTGGGCGTGGCGAGTGGCCCATTACGGGTTGTCTCCTGCGCCCTCCGTTGACCCGCTGCTACACAATGGGCCGGCGTACACACCGGACACCGACGCGTCGCCGCGGCTGAAGGACAACCCGCGAATCGTTGTCGTGGGCGCAGGGCCCACTGGGCTCTGCGCGGCGTACCGGCTGACGGAGCTGGGATACACGAATTGGGAGCTGCTCGAGGGCAGTGGCGCGCCCGCTGGCCTGGCATGCTCTGTGCAGGACGAGGCGAAGTTCACATGGGACATCGGCGTGCACTGCCTCTTCTCGCACTTCGAGTTTTTTGACGCGCTACTCGACAACATGTTGCCACCAAAAGACTGGCTGTACCACCAGCGCTACTCGCCCGCACGCATGCGCAACACCTGGGTCGGCTACCCGGTGCAGTCCAATTTATGGCGGCTGCCAGAGGCAGAGGTGATTGGCATCGTATCCGACCTGGCTGTGAAGGCGTCGCAGCCCCCGCCGCAAGCAGCTTCCTTGCGCAATTTCCTCGATTGGCTGGAGGCTGGCTTCGGCAAGGCGCTGACGAAGTCTTTCATGGCGCCCTACAACGCGAAGGTGTGGGCACACCCACCGGACGAGATGAACTTGATCTGGGTGGGAGAACGCGTCGCGACCATCAAGTTCAGCGACATCCTCCGCAACGTCATCAATCGTCAGGACGCGCCGGCGTGGGGGCCGAATGCTCAGTTCCGCTATCCGCTCAATGGCACCGGGTTGATCTGGGAGAAAGTCTTCGATGGGCTCCCGAAGGCGAGGAAGCGACTCAACGCGCGCGTCGCCCGCGTGCGCACAAAGGAGGGCGAGAAAGCCGTTGAGCTTACAGATGGGACTTCCGTGAAGTTCGATGCCCTCCTTTCGACGATCCCGATCGTGCAGCTACTCCGCATGACGCCGGACCATCCCGAGCTTGCTTCTCTCGCCGAGGGCGATAACGGAGCAGCTGACAAGTCACGCTTCAAGCATCAGACAGTCAACCTCGTTGGCGTGGGGATTTGGGGAATCGCGCTGCCGGAGGCCCTCAACGGGGTGCATTGGGTCTACTTCCCCGAGGACGAGTACATTTTCTACCGCGTCACCGTTCTGTCCAACTTCTCTCCCCTCGTCGTTGCCCACCCGTACAAACAATGGTCGCTGCTCATCGAGGCACGCGCCCAGCCGAGCGCCCTTGCCCCCCGACCCCCTTCAGCTGCCAGACCGGCCTCGTGATCGTCCATCTGCACGCACCCATTCCCGTGCCACCTCGCTTGCAGGTGAGTGAATCCGTCCACCGGACGGATTTGCTGAAGCTGAAGGGATCTTCGGCCGAGGCGGAATGGACCGCGGGTGGCCGAGAAAGACTGAGGGCGCGCGTGATCGCAGACCTCCGCAAATCTGGCATGCTACCGCCGAACGCGTCGATCGCGTCTGTGTGGGATACCAGGTTGGAGTACGGTTACCCAGTGCCTTACGTCGAGCGAAACATGCACGTGCATGCTGCGGACGCGGCGCTGCGCGCACTTGGCATTTGGTCGCGTGGCCGCTTCGGCTCATGGAAGTACGAGGTCGCAAATCAGGTACCGTCGGCTGCAGCCCCCCGCCGTCGCGCGTCGCACGCGCGAGCTTTGGCGTAACTCGCGCTCTCCCCGTCGCCAGGACCACTCGTGCATGCTAGGGGTGGACGCCGTCGACTCAATGCTTTTCGGTGGTAACAGCGAGGGCCGTGAAGCCACCTTCAACGTTCCAGGGAAGGTTAATCTTCGGTACCGGCCCTATGACCGCGACTTCAGCCCGAAGACGCTCTCCCTGCAGGCTCGTGTGGCCCTGGTCTCCGCCCTACCAAACGCACGCACGCGCGCACGCTCGCGCCGATCATACGCACGACTACCTTGTTCAGGCGGGCCGCAACCATGAATTCCTCGACCCGCCGCGACGGCTGAAGAAGCTCCGGCAGTGGGATTGGGTGACCGCGCATTGCAAGGCGAGCGACGGCTGGGTCGACAAGGCACGGCAGGTGCGTCGCTGACCGCCACCCGCGCGTGATTCCCTGATCAGCGCCCCCTCTACGCTCGGCGGCACAGGTCATGCTCGCTCAGCCGGAGGTCACTAAGTGGCTGGTTCACTCGTATGAGCATTGTGGCCTCGCCGATGTGAAACGGCCGATGCTCGAGATGCTCCGCGAAGGCCTCAACCACCACGACCGTGTGCCCCACAAGACGCATGCTCTACTTTTGTCGGGCTGGGTAATGCTTGTCGCCCGCCCGCCGTGCGTTGCCGTTTGGGCAGCTTCGACAACACATCCATCTCGGCGCAGGTGCGGCACATCATCGATCATTACGTAAAGGGCTTCCCTGATCTTGTCTTCTTCGCCCACGAGTCCGTGCCACTGGAGTCACGCGCATTCGACTCGCGCGGCAAGGGATCCATACGTGCAGCGCTGCAGGCCATCCGGACCCCTCGCCCTTCCTTTGTCCCCGCCTCCCCCTTCCTCCCTCCGGTCCTCCCTCCCTCGCCCGGCGCCGCCGCCGCCGCCGCCGCCGCCGCCGCCGCCGCCGCCGCCGCCGCCGCCGCGACCACATCTATTGCCATTACTACCATTTCATCATCTCCCCCCGCTTCAAAACGGTTTCCGTGCACACCTCCTCTTTTTTCGCGCCAGGAATCCGAGGATTTCGGCATGTGGGGCGACCATGTCGTCGAGATGCCCCCGTCACTTCTTTCTTCGTTCTGCGACAAGATCTGGCCGCTGATTCCCCATCCGAAGCCGCGAAAGCGCGGCTGCCCCGACCGCGTGGTAACGATGTCCACACCGATCATGTACGTTAGCAGGTGGCGCATTCCTCGGCGCATGCCCCAGGCCTGCAATCGCCGTAGAACTCGCGTCCCTCTGCGCAGGCAAGAGATCCTGCGCGTCCCCTATGCAAGCTGGTTGAAGCTGCTGGAGATCCTGGACGATGATGACGACAAGCTCTTGCTCTTCTCGTTCCACATGCTCTTTGCTCAGCCGGCGGTCTTGCCGCAGCGTCTCATGCGCCTGCACTGAGGTTCTCCTAGGCAGTGTCCAGTTTGCCTGGCAAACGGGAGACGACCACGGGAGAGAGAAGAAAAATAATCGGCCGATGCGGACCGGAGGGCTAGAGAGGAGTACTTTGAAAATTGCCCTCTCCACCCATCGGATGCATGGCGCGCCGCATCAAAGCTTCTTGAGCTTCCGAAGGCTAGCATGTAGCACAGCGTCCAGCATCCCCATGATGGTGAAGACGCCGCCAACGACGGCGCACAACTGCGTCACGAAATCGGCGAACGATTCTTTCGTTTCCTCGTATGCGACGCTGACTGGAGACACCTGAGGAGTGCGATGTTGGGGGCGATGTCCACACTCCTCTGGCAACCAGATTTGAGGTGGGCAGGCGCGCCTCAAATGCGAAGATGGCGGCGGGGAAGGAATTCCGCTGGGCCTCGCGTGTCGCCGTCGTGTACCCGTACAAGAGCAGCGGGTCGTCGTGGCCGAGAGGCAGCCACGACATCGGGATCACCTTCAGGTGGTGCTCCACGGAGGAGCGGCGGTACCGCGTGAGAAATTCGTCGCCACCAAGTGCGTCGTACCTGGAAACGCGCGTGCAGGGCGGCCGTTTGAAGGCTCGTACGCCGAGACTGCAGGCGCTTGGGGTGCACGAAAGGAAATTCGCGCGCGCACAGCGAAAGCAGCTGCTTTTTGCGCGCGAAGAGCGCTTGGAGCAGGGTGAAGCGACGCTCGACCTCGTGCTTGTCCTGTGCCGCGATGTTCTCAGCGGGAACTTCGGTAAGGCGCTGCAGCCGCGAGCGGAGGTTCCTCCAGTAATCCTATAGGTGTGCGGCAAGATGAGAACAGGAAAGAAAGTATGGGTTCCCCACCCCGCGACCCAGCCCACTCGAACGACGCGCCTGTGATGTGTCCGGAATCATGTCCATCCATTGAGAATTGATGTGATGCCAGCGCTCCGCCGACCCCAGGACGGGACGAGGCGGCTCCTTCTCCTGCGCTGACGCGCCAGCCGCGACGCCGGCGGCCGCATTCAACGCGCGTTCAGCTCGCAGCGGCACGCCGCCTTGTCCTTGTAGAAGATGGCGCGATGGCGCCGCCGATTCCCTCGGCTCCCTCGCCTCGGCCGCTTCCGCCGCGCTCACCCTTCGGAGCTCGGCGAGAATATCGTCACGCCGCGGCGAGTCTTTCGGCAGCGCGCCGAGCCGTTCGCGCAGATTCGCGACCCGATTCGCGCGCATCTGGCCGTACACCAGCTCGCGCGCCTCCTTCTGAGCCGCCGGCTCGCTCATGTTGTGCGACTCGGGGAAGGTGCCGAGAGCGGCATCAACGAACTTCTTCATGTTCGCATCGCCCTGCATGCCCGACCCGAGGACCTGCTCGGGGCCCGGCTCTAATGGGCTGGCTCGCTCGGTGTCGCTGCTTGCGAGCTCCGCGAGCGTCAGCAGACGGTCGCGGAACTGGTCGCCGACGAGAAAGCTCGCCTCCGCGGCACTTTCGACAACAGGGTGCAGCATGTAGCGCAAGTGCGTGAGCTCGTATGCGTGCGTGTCGCCGGGGAGCGGCATCGAGAAGCGGAAGGTGTGCACGGTGTGCGACAGGTTCGCCGCCGCGGGATTGTAACTGCCGCACACGGCGCGCGCTTCAGGTGCGACGCGTCCCACGGGTCAGGCGCGCGTTGTGCGGGCGCGCAGCACGCGCAGCGCACGAGCGCGTGTCAGACTCTGGAGTGATGTAGATCTTCCCGGGCACGCGAGACACAAGGATGACTCCGGACAACTCGCACGCCTCTGGCCCAGTGGGCTGCCCCATCACAGCCAGCTTCCACCTCGGCTCTGCATCATCCTGCGCGCCAGTCGTGGTGGGCTTGGTCGCAGTGCCCGCTTTAGGAAAGGACTGGGGAGGGTTGCCACGAGCCTTGCCACCAAAGTCGCTGATGAATTGCATCAGGCCAGGAAACTCGCGCGAGCCGACGTACTCGAGCGTCGAGCGCGCGCCATCCTGCGCCTTGAAGACGACCAAATACGTGGGGAACGCCTGGACGCGTTGCTGCAGGCAGAACCGCGCCGCGTTGAGATTCGCGGTGCAAGAGAACTGCGTGATCGCCACGTCGGTCCTGCCGCTCCGCCGCACCGCAGCGGTGGCGAGGGCCCAGTCCGTCTCGGTCTCCCGCGAGTGCTGACACCAGTCGGCGTAGAAGCGCACGAAGACCCACGGCGCCGTGTCCACGAGCTCGTCAAAGGTTTCGGCAGTGAGGTTCTCCGCGAGCAGCTCGGTGCGGTTCTTGTCGTGGCCTAGCAGGTCGGCCACGAGCCGACGCGGCGGCGTCTTCTTTGGCGGCCGCACGCTCGCCATCTCGTGGCGGTATGTGGCGCGCTCGCCAGTGACCGTGTCCCGGCGAATCATGCGCACGCCGGCGGTGATGTTGTCGACACTCTCGCCGAGCGAGTCGCGCACATCGAGGGACACGTGAGCGCACGGGAGCGCGTGCATCGTCAACTGCGAAGGTGCGCGCGGGTCGATTCCGTCAGGTGAGGGTGGCGCAGGTTCGGACGATGCGTTGCGTTGCATACGTTGAACTCAATTCGTAGTGGCTGGTCAGCGAATTCGTCCACCTCCACCTTCGTCTCCAGTTCCACGCGTGCGAAGTGCGAGACGTGTTGAACGGCAAGAACACCCATCGCGAGCAGCGCGAGCAACGACATGACGCCGCCGGCGAGCGTCGCCTCGGTCACGTCTTGAGGGACCTTTCGGTAGAAGTGCAAGGACCTTACGAAGCCCATGGCGGGGATGGGGGTATCTTCCTGGCAAAACTCCCCTTGAGACCACCAATCCCTTGGTGGTCTCACCCTGGGAACCCCCCCCCCCCTGAACCCCCACCCTCCTCCTACCGATTTTTGTGTCTGTGCCGTCCCGCTTACATCTCATCCATGCGGGTATCAGGCTGAGGAGCGATAGGCTCTTCCCCTGCTGTGTGTCGTGCCAGTGGAGTGTTTGGTGAATAAACAAGAGAGAAAAAAATCCTCCGATTCCTTTGGCTATGGTGACCAAGAGTTGAACCAATTGTAGGAATCCTACGAATTCACCTTCCTGGTGCGCCACCTCCAAAGAGAGAGGCCCATTCCTCCCGTGGACCCCATTCACCCGCACCTCCGCCGGAAATCCGCTGGCTTGCCGCGCGCGCGCGTCCTCACCCGCCTCGCAAAACACGCACTGAGTCGCAGCGTCCACCGGCCCCGCGCAAGTTTTGCGCGATCGCCACCACCGTCCCCACACCCGCAGCGGACCACCCACAGCGCTCCCTCCCTCTCGCCTGCCGCCCCGCGCTTGAAGCGGCGCCTCCTCCCACGGAGCCGCGCCCCCGCCGCGCACATCTCCAACCCACCCCCCACCCCGCCCCTCCCCCTTCTTCCTCCACTCCTTCCCCGCCGCGCAGCAGTTTCCTCGGCGTCTTCTCCGTGTCGATGCAGGGGCTGAAGCGCAAGGCTGCGCTCCCGGAGTCCCCCACCTTCGAGATTCGCGCGAGACCGCTCGACTGCGAGAAGCGGCTTCCGCTCGTGTTCACCTCGGAGGAGGAGCGCCGCGTCGACCCTGGGTTGCCAGGGGAGGATTCACTGGGCGCCGCTCCGCTCGACACGCCGCCCCGAGCGATGGCAGCGAGCCCGTCGCCCCTCGCCGCGTACTTCGTCGGCTGCGGCGCTTCGAGCTCCAGCGGGCTGTACCGCACATATTCGCGCGACTCTTTCTCTCATGCCGGGGCGGACGACGAGATCACGGTGCCGCTCTTCACCGCCTTGGCGGATTGGGAGGCTTTCCCGCGCCAGTTCACGCGGCCGCCGGAGCTGATTAAGGGGCGGCCGCCCGTTGAGGAGGATCTGGTTGAATATGAGATGGACTTGGACGACGAGAAATGGCTCGCCGACTGGAACCAGCACAACCCGGGCACCCTGATTGAGGTCGATGACTTCGAGCTCTACCTCGACCGACTCGAGAAGGCGCGAGCCCGTCCCGCCCCTCGGGGGCCGCGATGACCGAGCGCCCCGCGAACAACACGCCCCGCCACCTTCCTCTCACCTCGGCGCCCCTTCCCCCGGAGGCGCGCAGGCCACGTTCCGCGCGCTGCATGCGCACAATCTCGCCGAGCGCGCGGCTCGCGCGGCGCTTCCGCCGTCTCTATCTACGTCGCACCACTCTGCCGTCGCGCGGAAGAAGCGGCCGCAATCGGAGCCGAAGAATGACAAGCCACCGCCGCCCCGCGACGACGAACTCATCGACCTGCCGACGGGCCTGTGCAAGCGATACCAGCAGGGGCGGTGCCACAAGGGGCGCTCGTGCAAGTGGAAGCACGAGATATGGCCCGCGCTCCAGCAGAAGTGGGACGAATGGCATCGATCTGTGCGTGTGCCCGTCCCGCACCACGCACACGCGCATCAGCACACCCTCGCATGCGCACACGCTTCAGCACGAACCCTACCCCACGTGTGGTTACCGCCCATCTCGCACACCCTTGACCTTTCGTTCGACGCTCGCAGCCGCAGAGACGCGCTGCGGCTTCTGGCCTCACGGCGCGCGCCGCCGCCTGCGCTGCCGCTGCGTCTGCCACCGAATTTCCTCCGACCTCCCCCGCGTTGGAGGGGGCGTCGTCAGCGACCAGCGCTCTGATCGCCCCGCGCGACGTGGCACCAATCACGGCAGGCGAACCCGTCGCCACGGTCGCCACGCCCGCCATCGAGCCCACCATCGAGCCTGCCGCCGCGCCGGCCGCCGCGCCCGCCGCCGACGCGCCCACCGGCGCAGCGCCCGCCGCCGCGCCCGCCGCCGACGCGCCCGCCGTCGCGCCCGACGACGCGCCCGACGACGCGCCCGCCGACCCGCCCGCCGACGCGCCCGACGACCTGCCCGCCGGCGATGCAGCGGCCGTCAGAGTGGATGCCTCCGAGCCTCCTGCCCACGCGCCCAACGCGCGTTCCGAGGTGACCTCGGCTGCCACCTCGGCCGTAGCGAATGTGGCGAGCCGGAGCTGCGCTGCGTCTGCGAGCGCCGCGCCTGCGAATGTCGTGGCCGCGCCGAAGGAAGAAGCGTCGGGCGGGGTAGGCGGAGGCCCTGCAGTGCCTGCACGGTCGACTCGCGGCTCGCGCTTCTCATCGTTCGCTGGGGCGCCTTTCGCGGGCGTGCCCGGTGCCCTCGGCGCTGCTGCGGCGGCGGAAGCCGAGTCCGAGCTGAAGACGTTCCTTCCCGAGAGCGGAGTGCCTCGCGCGGATATGCTCGAGCTGTTGCGAGGCCCGCCTGACGTCCTGCTCGCGGTATGGACGTACTGGAAGACAAAGCGCGAAAACGACAAGGAAGGACTGCCGATACTCTCCCGGCTGCGGCAGGAAGCCATTCAGATGGCGGCACGCAAGGCGCGCTGGTGGTCGACAGTGACAGACATGCAGCGCTTGCACTCTCATTTGAAGCAGGCGCGAGCGCGTCGTTGTTCCGTCCTCGGCCAACAATGCGGGCTCTCTCCAATTCACATGCCCCCTCCCGCGCGCCCCGGCAGTTGCATAAGCTGCTCGCGCACATCAAATCTCGCGAGAGGCTCAAGCGGCAAATAATGGCGCTGCACGCCGCCGAGTTCGAGCTGAACGCCCGGGCGACCAAGCCGTAGGCGGTCTCTCCAACGGTCAATTCTACCCGATTACCTTAGCTCTTAACCGCAAATTATGTCGTGTCGACGCTCACGAGTTTCTGCGAGCGATCGGGACGCAACAACGCCTCACGCTTCACTACCAGTTTCTACCTCCAGAATGAACGGTCACCTCGTCCCGAGCCACCTTGCGTTCGTCGTACAGCTGGCCGTGGAACAGCTGCCGGAGGTCAAATGCATCGTAAATGGCCTCAACGACACCCATGCTCTTGTTGCGCTTATCCTTCTCGCCCAGGCGCCACCAGTTCACGTTGTCCGTCCAGGTCGACCGGATGGAACCCACAAAGAAGCTGGAGCGAAGACACAGTTCCTGTGCGGGCGCCGCAGGGCGGCGGAGTCGGCGCTTGGAGCGGTGTGCCACACCTCAGCGGTCAACAGTCGGGCACCTGCTCAATGGCCGAGACGATGAAGTTGTCCAGCGTGTATGGCGTGCCCCCACTGTCAGCTGGCCAGCCGTGGGAGCGCAGGTAGGGCGCGAGCGTCCTGGTCATCTCTCTTGGATCCGAGAGAGAGAAGAGCCGGACGCCGGAGCCGTTGTACAACGGAATGTCGCTATAGCGATTTGTCGCCAGATAGACGACGCCGATGCCGCGGTTGCGGCAGATCTTTCGCAGGGCAAAGGCAATCTGCGCGCGATGCAAGGAGTGCGAGTGGATGCCACCGCGGTGGCGCAGGCTGGAGCGCTTTTGCAGCCGGTGCGGGCACCTGGTCCGGCTCAAAATAAACGTCTTTGTCGTGGACTCCCAGCATGACTGCCTTTTGCTCCGCCACACCGTCGTCGCGTCTCGCGCCGGCGTCGAGCCTGACCGCCTTTCCCTTCCGTCGCACGTGCACTCCGACATACTTGAGCTCACTGGGCCCTGCCGCAGCCTACATGGGAAGGGTGGGGAGGGGGCAGGGGGGTCAAGCTCCTACCGCGCGCGCAACGTACTAGCGACTCGCGCAGCGCACTCCGGAGGGCTGCAGGCGCTCGGCCAACGCTCGATGCGCGGTGATGGCCATTTCGTGAATGAACGGCGCGTACCTCACCGCGCGAAGCAGCGCATAGTCCGCCTCGAATTTGATCTGTGGGACCGTGCGCGGGTAGAGGATGCTCTTGACGTGCGGCATCGGTGCGAGGGCGACTGCTGCGACGTCCTTGAGCTCGGAGAGGAGGAGCGCTTTCAACTGCTCGCCGCTCATGTGCTCGTTGTCCAATGCGAGCGCGCCGGTGGCCGACAGCTGGTTGGCCCGCAAACCTTCCCGGGAGCGAGCACGGTCGAACTTCATGTAGTCGAGCAGTGGTTCCAGCACGACCTCGAGAGCGCCTCCTGTCCGCCGGATGAATTCGGCCAGCGACGCCACTCTCACGTATCCGCGCAGCCTGCCGGCATCAAAGACCTGCTCGAAGGGCCAAACATGCTGCTGCGTCTCGAGATCGTTTTGCCACGCCTGCAGCACCGGTAGCACGAGCGTGCGGTGCGTGTCCTTGGCGAGCTTGGCGCACTGCATCAGGCACAGGAACTGGTTGTTCGGTCCGTACTTTAGCATCGGAAAGAGAAACCTCTCTCCTCCGGTGGGAGTTCGGCGTTGTAGAAAGGAGTCGAGCATGGATGCATTCATGAAGCATGTAGCTACTGTAGGTGACGTAGCACTTGAGAGGGATTGCCCCCCTGATTCCGAAGCGTTCGACAGGCCGAGCCGGTCGAATGTGTAGGGCCCGACGGAATCCGACGTTAAATAGAGCGTAAGGAAGTACGGCTTTGTGTGCCGTGCACCTCCCCAGTAGGGTCGGCTTTACGCGTACAAGTGCATATACCCGATGCCCCCGGGCAAGGTGAGAGGTCCTGCCCCCCTACACCCTCCTTTTTTGGCAGTACGCGGACATCCCGAGGCGCGACCGTATCAACCTGCCTCCTTCCTAGACCGACGGATCGCGTCGATCAGCCTGCCCAGCTGCACCCCGACACTACCCCGACCCGTGTCCGCGCTGTCACATGCCCCCCTCGCACCCGCGCCGGCACCTCCTGCGACCCATTCGGCGCCCTCGC
>Ga0163111_10001450_pt1 | contig 14654 bp, 11 predicted proteins | sample CRUFie1St18metaG_FD_109645 | JGI IMG/M metagenome (GOLD analysis project Ga0163111, IMG submission 109645) | Marine microbial communities from the Costa Rica Dome - CRUD Field 142mm St18 metaG | ecosystem: Environmental > Aquatic > Marine > Oceanic > Photic zone | place: Costa Rica: the Eastern...
GGATTTACCTTTTTCATATGTTTCAGGGTTTGAAAGAGATTTCATTTCATTCTTAGGAACAAAGCCTTCTGATTTTTGTCCTAAATCTATAACTAGGCCATTATCTTGTATGTTTATTACTGTCCCATCAACAATTTCTCCTCTTTCAAGAATTTCTTTCGGAGAGAATTCTTCGATCAGAGATTCCATAGTATCTAAGGTTGAGTTTTGTGGATTTAAATTTTCTGTTGTTTCTTCGTTATTCATATTTATTTTTTGATCTCTCGGCGGTGACTTATTTTCCCACATAAATGCAGTATCGTCAGCGCTAAAATGTTTAACTTCCGTGTTCGGAATGGTAACGGGTTGTTCCATAGTGCTTGAACTACCGAGAGAATTATATATTTTTTTGGTCGCGGGGGACGGACTCGAACCGCCGACCTTTGGGTTATGAGCCCAACGAGCTGCCGCTGCTCCACCCCGCAACTAAATATAAGCGAATAATCACAAGTTGATTTTCTTAATGGGTCAAACCCTCGGACCATTAGTATTGCTTAGCTCAAAATGTTACCACTCTTACACATGCAACCTATCAACCCTGTAGTCTTCAGGGGGCCTTACTCTCATATAGAGATGGGAAATCTTATCTTGAGACAGGCTTCGCACTTAGATGCTTTCAGCGCTTATCCTTAATAGACATAGCTACCCGGCGATGCAACTGGCGTCACAACCGGCACACCAGAGGTCTACCCACTCCGGTCCTCTCGTACTAGGAGCAGACTCTCTCAAATTTCCTGCGCGCACAGCGGATAGAGACCGAACTGTCTCACGACGTTCTGAACCCAGCTCGCGTGCCGCTTTAACGGGCGAACAGCCCGACCCTTGGGACCTTCTTCAGCCCCAGGATGCGACGAGCCGACATCGAGGTGCCAAACCTCCCCGTCGATATGGACTCTTGGGGGAGATAAGCCTGTTATCCCCGGGGTAGCTTTTATCCGTTAAGCCACGGCCCTTCCACTCGGTACCGTGGGATCACTTTGCCCGACTTTCGTCCCTGCTCGACTTGTTGGTCTCGCAGTCAAGCAACCTTATGCCAATGCACTCAAAAGCTGATTTCCATCCAGCCTGAGGTTACCTTTGGGCGCCTCCGTTACTTTTTAGGAGGCGACCGCCCCAGTCAAACTGCCTACCAGACACTGTCCTAATTTAGTTAGAATCAAGATCAAAGAAGGGCGGTATTTCAAGGGCGACTCCTTTTGAGCTGACGCTCAAAATTCATAGTCTCCCGCCTATCCTACACATCATTAATCACAATTCAATGCCAAGCTACAGTAAAGCTCCACGGGGTCTTTTTGTCCTGCTGCGCGTAACCCGCATCTTTACGGGTCATGCAATTTCACCGAGTCCACCCTCGAGACAGTGTCCAAGTCGTTACGCCTTTCGTGCAGGTCGGAACTTACCCGACAAGGGATTTCGCTACCTTAGGACCGTTATAGTTACGGCCGCCGTTCACCGGGGCTTCAGATCAAAGCTCTCACCTCTCACTTTAACCTACCGGCACTGGGCAGGCGTCAGCCCGTATACATCAGCTTTCGCTTTAGCACGGACCTGTGTTTTTGATAAACAGTCGCTCAGACCAATTCTCTGCGGCCTAAAATACTTTCAACGCGAAGTCTATATATTTTAGGCTCCCCTTATTCCGAAGTTACGGGGTTAATTTGCCGAGTTCCTTGAGGATGGTTTTCTCGTTCACCTTGGGGCTTTTACCCCTGTCCACCTGTGTCGGTTTTCGGTACGGTCATAATATCCCTATCAACGAAGCTTTTCTTGGCGACATAGTTCGTGTTAAATTCCCTAAGGCCGAAGCCTTAGAGTCTGAAACCCTCTCAGTTAATAACGTAACTGTTCTTTTAACCACAATCACTTCCCTACAGGGCCCCACACACCATGTCCATAGGCATGCATAACAGTTCTTATCGCGTCCCTTCGTTGCATAACAGGATAATTACGGTGCTGGAATTTTGACCAGCTGTCCATCGAATTCACCTTTCGGCTTCTCCTTAGGACCGACTAACCCTACGCCGATCAACGTTGCGTAGGAAACCTCGGACTTCCGGTGTCTTTGATTCTCACAAAGATTGTCGCTACTCATGCCGACATTCTCACTTCTCAACGCTCCACCAAATCTCACGATCCAGATTCAATGCATTGAGAACGCTCCCCTACCGATTCATAAAGAATCCCGCAGCTTCGGTGTATAGTTTAGCCCCGATAATTTTCGGCGCAGAACCCCTCGACTAGTGAGCTATTACGCACTCTTTAAAGGATGGCTGCTTCTAAGCCAACCTACTAGCTGTCTGGGCGATCCAACCTCCTTTACCACTTAACTATAACTTTGGGACCTTAGCTTGCGATCTGGGCTGTTTCCCTTTCGACAATGGCGCTTATCCGTCACTGTCTCACTCCTAGGCTTCGGCTGATGGCATTCTTAGTTTGGTTGAGTTTGCTAAACTTGCGCCCGCTAGCTCATCCAGTGCTCTACCTCCATCAGTTAATACCTAAGGCTGTACCTAAATACATTTCGGGGAGAACCAGCTATCTCCGTGTTCGTTTGGAATTTCTCCTCTACCCACAACTCATCCGAGCACTTTGCAGCGTACAACGGTTCGGGCCTTCACGAAATGTTAATTTCGCTTCACCCTGGTCATGGGTAGCTCACACGGTTTCGGGTCTAATCCATGCAACTAAACGCCCTATTCAGACTCGCTTTCGCTTCGGCTCCAATACTGAATATCTTAACCTTGCTACATAAATTAACTCGCCGGCTCATTCTTCAATAGGCACGCTGTCACAATAAATTGCTCCAACGGCTTGTAAGCATACGGTTTCAGTTCTATTTCACTCCCCTTTAGGGGTTCTTTTCACCTTTCCCTCACGGTACTAGTTCGCTATCGGTCAATAAGGGTATTTAGCCTTAGAGAGTGGTCTCCCTAGATTCCCACAGGATTTCACGTGTCCCGTGGTACTCAGGAAATCTATGAAAAGTCGTCTTTCTTTTAAATACGGGGCTATCACCCTCTATGGCTGGTTTTTCCAAACTTCATTCTTCTAAAAAAACGATTTTTTACTTTTCTGAACACTTGGAGGTATTCATATAGACTCCTACAACCGAACCAGATCAAAAGACTCCAATCCGTTAAGATCTGATAATTTAGGCTGTTCCCATTTCGCTCACCGCTACTCAGGGAATCTCATTCGATTTATTTTCCTCGGGGTACTTAGATGTTTCAGTTCCCCCACTTACCGCAAATTAAATTTGCATCTCTACAGATGTGTTTCCACATTCGGGAATCCTCGATTAAGCTTGCTAGACAGCTAGTCGAGGCTTATCGCAGACTTGCTACGCCCTTCTTCGGCCCTTATTGCCAAGGCATCCGCCATATGCTCTTAATAGTTTAACCCATTAAGAGAATCAACTTTTAGTTCAAGAAAATATTTAAATATAATATTTAAAATATCCTCGATGTAATTATTCGCTTTATATTCAATTGTTAAACCTGCATTAAAAAAAACAGGGATCTTCTAAAAAGAGGATCAGCAAAGAATCATATCCTTTGACGGTTAAAATATCAACAGTTATTTTATATTTTTTCTTTGCTAATCCCCTGATATTAAATAAACTGTAATTTTATAACACGATAACAAGGATATTTATAATGCCAGCTGATGTAGTAATAGGTGGACAATGGGGTGATGAAGGTAAGGGAAAAATTATTGATTTATTAGCCTCAAAGTATGATGTTGTTTCAAGATTTTCCGGAGGCAATAATGCAGGCCATACTGTGATAAATTCACAGGGTGAATTTAAATTACATTTGATCCCATCAGGAATATTAAGAAAAAATGTTAAATGTGTAATTGGAAATGGGTGCGTAATAGATCCTGAAGTTTTAATTTCTGAAATAGATAATTTAATAAAGGCAGGAATTGATATTTCGCCAAAAAATTTGTTAATCAGCTCTAAAGCTCACATTATTCTACCTAAGCACATAAAAAAAGATTCTGAACAAGAAGAGGCTAGGGCAGGTTCAAAAATTGGAACAACAGGAAGAGGTATTGGCCCTGCATACATGGATAAAGTTTCTCGGAATGGTAAAAGAATGGAGAGTATTGATGAATGGCCAAGTTTTTCTGAAAAATTAGGAAAATTTATTATTTCAACTCAAGAATTTTTAAGAAAAGAATTGGATGAAAATAAAAATATTCTACTTGAAGGTGCTCAAGGCGCATTATTAGATATAGATCATGGATCTTACCCATTTGTTACTTCATCCAATTCAACTATTGGGGGCGCATTAACTGGCACTGGCCTGGTTCCTTCAGATATAGAGAATATTATTGGTATATTTAAAGCTTATGCAACTCGTGTTGGTGAAGGGCCTTTCCCTTCAGAAATTGATAAAAATGACCCTATTGCTAAGCATCTTTTAGAAAAAGGTCATGAATTTGGGACTACAACTGGAAGAGAAAGAAGGTGCGGGTGGTTTGATATGGTTTCTGCAAAACATTCAATAATGACAAATGGTTTTAATAAATTAGCAATTATGAAACTTGATGTTTTAGATGGTATAAAAAATATAAAAGTTTTGAAATCTTATTCATCAGGTGAAGATTATGATGTTTTACCCGGATGGGATGATTCTACTTTTGGTGCAAAAAGTTACAATGACTTACCCTCTAATGCAAAAAAATATTTAAATTATCTTGAAGAAAATTTAAAAGTAAAAATATTTCTAATATCCACAGGCCCAGAAAGGGATCAGACAATATTTATTTAGAATTTATGATATCGATTTCATAGTTACTTAATAATTTTACAAATCTATCTTCAAATTCATTACTATCAAGCATTGGCAATCTTAGCCCACCAACATTAAAACCTGAAATATTTAGTGCTCTTTTTATCAAAATCGGGTTTGTTATCCAAAATAATGCCTCAAAAAGAGGGAGAAGGTTTTTATGCTTATTTGATGCTGATTCAATATTTCCTTCAAGAATAGCTATTAACATTTTGCTTATTTGTAACCCTACAATGTTTGAAGCAACGCTTACTACTCCATGTCCACCCAATTTCATGATCGAAAAAGTCTCATCATCATTTCCACTCCATACCTTGAAATCACTAGATGATGTATTAGATATAATTTCTGCAATTTGATCCATATCACTTGATGCTTCTTTAATACCTACAATATTTGAATGATTAGATAATTTTGTCGTGGTACTGGCTTCCATGTTCACAGATGTTCTTCCAGGTACGTTATATAAAATTGCAGGAATATCAACTGAATCAGCAATCTTATTAAAATGATCTATTAGACCTTGTTGAGTAGGCTTATTATAAGCTGGAACTGTATAAAGTAATCCATCAACACCTATTTTTTGGGCTTCAATTGATAGTTCTATCGATTTTGAAGTATTGTTATCTGTGGTGCCAGCAATTATGTCGGCCTTGCCTCCTACAGCATCCTTTACACATTTAAATAATTCCAACTTTTCATTGTCAGAAAGTGTTGGTGATTCTCCGGTAGTCCCTCCAATCAATATGCCATCACTTCCTGTTTTCACCAATGCAATAGCTAGTTTTTGGGCGGTTAGATAATCAATATTCCCATTTTCACTAAATGGAGTGATCATGGCTGTTATTAACTTATTATCTCTAATCATTTAAATCTTTCTTTTTTTGAGAATATATAACATATAAGTGCTCAAGAAAAGTAATACTAAAAATTTGGAATCTTTTTTAAATTGATTGCTGATTCCATTATTTGAATTGCGTTTAAGGCTGCACCTTTCCTCAGGTTGTCAGAAACAATCCAAAAATTCAAACCTTTCCTGTTGCTACTATCTTTTCTGATTCTTCCAATGTATATATCGTCTTTTCCTTGCACAAATGATGGAGTAGGATAATCTTCATTTTGGCCATCATTAATAATTTTAATTCCTTGTGAATTTTTAAAAGTACTTATTACACTATTAAGGTCAACTTCATCTTCGAAATCAACAGATATTGCTTCGGAGTGGCAATAAAATACTGGCACCCTCACACAAGTTGCAGAAATATTTAAATCTTTGTCATGTAAGATTTTTTTTGTTTCATTTATCATTTTATGCTCTTCTTTTGTGTATCCATCAGACATAAAATCATCTACTTGAGGAATTAATGAAAAAGCTATTTGATGAGGGTATACAGACATAGTTATTTTTTCATTATTGATTATTTGTTCTGTTTGACTTTGTAATTCAGTTACTGCTAAAGACCCACTTCCTGAAACGGCTTGATATGTTGTCGATTGAATCCTTTTTATTGGAGAAAGTTTTTTTAGATTATGAATTGCCATCACAAGCGGGGTTGTTGTGCAATTTGGAATTGATATTATTCCTTTATGATAATTTATGTCTTCCTCATTGACTTCAGGCACGACAAGAGGCACATCTTCCTTCATCCTGAAAGCTGATCCATCATCGATTACTAGAGCGCCACTATCAACAGCAGATGGCGCTAAGTCTAAACTAACACTACTGTCTGCGGATATAAATACAACGTTTGAATTATGGAATGAGCTCTTTGTTGCTTCATGAACCAACAATTCTTGGTCAAAATATTTTATTTTTTTTCCTTCTGACCTTTTTGATGCAAAAAGTTTGATTTTTTCGTGAGGATAATTTTTTTCTTTCAAAATTTCCAAACATATTTTTCCAACTGCACCAGTTGCGCCAACAATAGATATTGAAGGATAAGATTCCAATTTCATAATCCTAATATTTTTTCTAATCCAATAATTAAACTCTTGTTATTAATTACGTAATCAATTGCAATAAGAACACCAGGCATAAAACTTTCTCTATCAGAAGAATTATGCAATATCGATAAGTTTTCACCTTTAGCCCCAAAAATTAATTCATGCCTAGCTATTACTCCAGGGATTCTTAAACTATGAATATTTAAACCTGCTTCATCATTACCTCGAGTATTTTCAATTTTATTAACACTTGAATTTACTTTTTTAAATGCATCATTCTTGCTATCAGAGACTGAATTGGCGATTGAAATAGCAGTTCCGCTTGGTGCATCGAGTTTATTTTCATGATGACTTTCTATAAGCTCAGCATACTCATAATATTTTGAAGCTATTTTACCAAAATGAGTAAGAAGTATTGCGCCAGTTGAAAAATTTGAGCACAAAGCTACTCCAACATTTGATTGCGATTGAAGTTTCTTAATTTTATTTAAGTCTTCATTACTATATCCTGTGCTGCCACTTACATATGGAATTTTATTATTAAGCGCAAAATTTGATGAATCAACGAATCCTTGTGAATTCGAAAAATCAACAACACAATCAATTTCGTCTACAATTTCTTTACTTATTTGGTCAAAGTTTGTTGATGAGTTTGAAGATTGAGATGAATTCAAATCTACCATGAAAATTATTTCATGTTTATTTGATGCATCAATGGCATCAATCAGCGATTGACCCATTTTTCCTAAAAACCCATTTATAAGAATTTTTTTCATATAAATATTTTAATATTAATATTGCTAATTTCTCAAAGTTGGCGGCTTAGGGCTTGATTTCCTTACATCTTTTCTGTTGGAACTTGATCTTGATTTGTTAAACTTTTTAGGTTTACTTTCTTCAAATTTCAATTCACCTGAAAGATATTTTTCTACTCTTGCGGATAAATCAATCCTATTTTGATTGTCGATTTTCTTAACTATAACTTCTACTTCTTGACCAACTTCATAAGCAGACTCGACTGAATCAACTCTTTCATCACTAATTTCACTAATATGGACAAGTCCATCTTTGCCTGGGAGTATATTTACGAAAGCACCAAAGTCCATTAATTTGACGACTTTGCCTTGGTAAACATCACCAACCTCAACATCCTTAATTATTGATTGAATTTTTTCAATAGCATTTTCAATTCTTTCAGATTCAACTCCACCGATACTCACAGTTCCATCATCAGAAATATCAATGGTCACATCAAATTCACTTACAATTTCTTTTATGGTTGAGCCACCGCTACCAATTACCATTCCAATTTTATCTGTCGGTATTTGTATTTTGACAGTCTTAGGTGCAAATTCACTCACTTCTTCTCTTGGCTCAGGCAACGTTTCTTCCATATGATCTATTATTTCTAATCTTGCCTTCTTTGCTTGCTCCAAAGCTTCGCTTAAAATTTGAGGAGTTACACCCTTAACCTTAATATCCATTTGCAAAGCAGTTACACCAGACCTTGATCCAGCAACCTTGAAATCCATATCACCTAAATGATCTTCTAAACCTTGAATATCAGTTAGAATCGCATATTTGCCATCAGGATTTAGTATTAAACCCATAGCTATTCCAGCAACAGTTTCTTTAATCGGCACACCACCATCCATCAAAGAAAGTATTCCTGCACAAACAGAAGCCATAGATGTAGATCCGTTTGAACTTAAAATGTCTGAAACAACTCTCATAGCATACGGCCAATCTTCCTCGCTAGGAAGAACTGGCTTGATTGCTCTTTCGGCTAATGCACCATGACCCTGTTCTCTTCTACTTGTCATAAATCTTCCTGACTCACCTACTGAGTAAGGAGGAAAATTATAATGAAGCATAAATGTTTTTTCTGTTAGCGGAGACAAGAAATCTAATTTCTGTTTTTCACTTAATGAAGCTAAAGTCACAGTTCCTAATGCTTGAGTTTCACCTCTTTTAAATATTGAAGAACCATGAACTCTTGGCAAAACCCCAACTTCAGATTCAAGATCTCTTATTTCGTCCGATTTTCTATTATCTGGCCTCACGCCTTTATCCAGGATACGATCCCTTACAATGTCTTTTTCTAAAGAAGAAATTTCATCTTTAACTCTAATTAAATCGTCGGACTCATCTTCAATTTCAATTTTGTCTGACAACTCTTTTATTAATTTCTTTTTTTCATCTGAAAGTTCAGATTTGCTAAGACCTTTGTCATAAAGCTGGTTTATTTTTTCTGCTGTAGCATCAAGAAATTCAGTATTTATTACAGGTTCGATTAACTCTTCTTCAACAACATTTTTTTCTTTACCGATTTCTTTAACAATTTTCTTTTGCAATTCAGCCATTTTAATATTATTTTCTTGAGCTAATTCTAAAGCTTCCAATAGAAGTTCTTCAGAAACAAAATTTGCTCCAGCCTCCACCATCATAATTGCTTCAGATGTACCAGCAACTGTTAATTGCAAATCACTTAATTCAAGTTGTTCATAAGTTGGATTTACTATTAATTCTCCGTCTACATACCCTATTTCACAAGCTCCAACAGGCTCATTGAATGGTATATCAGAAACCATTAATGCCATTGAAGCTCCCAATATGCCCAATGAAGAGTAAGGGAATTCAAGGTCAGTTGATAAAACTGTAATGGCTATCTGTGTATCATTGTGATAATTTTTGGGAAAAAGAGGTCTAAGAGGCCTATCAACCAATCTACAATTTAAAATTGCTTGTTCTGATGGTCTTCCTTCTCTCTTAAAAAAACCACCGGGCATTTTCCCTGCGGCATAAGATTTTTCTTGAACTTCTACTGTTAACGGGAGAAAATCAACGTCCATTGCTTCGTCCCTCGCACATGCAGTTACTAGTAATACAGTGTCATCAACTTTGATTGTTACAGCGCCGTCTGCTAAATTAGCTATTTTCCCAAACTCGAACTCGAAAACTCTTCCACCCAACTCCAACTCATATTTATTTGTCATTTATTATTCTTTCTTATTACTTCTATTACTTCTTATCGTTATTATCGTCTTAACCCAAGAGTTTTAATAACATCTTGATATTTACTGTTGTCACTGTTTCTTAAATAAGATAGCAACTTCCTTCTTTGGTCTACCAATGTTACTAATCCTCTTTTGCTAGAGTAATCATGCTTATTTATTTTTGAATGCTCAGTAAGCCTTTCAATTCTTGATGTGAGAAGAGCAATTTGAACTGGTGTTGAACCATTGTCATTCTCAGAAATTTTAAAATCTTTTGCTATGTTATTTTTATTATCTTGCATAAATCTAATGTTCTTTATTTCTTTCTAAAACGTAAAATAGATATAAATAATTTATATGTCATTATCAATTATATTATATATAACTTTAGGCTAATTTAATAATCAACGATATGAAATACTATCAATCTTTTACAAAATTTAAAAATTTAACCATTATTAACAATTAAAATACTTGACATCTTAGTTTGAGCAAGTCTAACATTGCATAGAATAATTTTTTAAAGCATTAGCTTTTTTATATTGTTTCAGTTTTTATGTTAAAAGTGAGATAATAAAAAATAATTTGAAATTTTAAACAACAACGATAGGGAGGACAGGCCAAATGAAAAAAGGTCTTCTCATTACAATATCAACAATAGCAATGATTAGTCTTATCGCTTGTTCCGGCGGAACTGGCGATCAAGGAGCACAAGGTATTCAAGGTATTCAAGGGATTCCTGGAATTCAAGGGCCTGAAGGACCGCAAGGACCTGCTGGACCAGCTGGACCGCAAGGATCATCTGGTACAAACGGTAAAGATGGTTCCCCAGGTATACCTGGACCACAAGGACCTGCTGGTAAAAGCGGTTCTGGTGCTGACGGTGTAGTTGTAGCTGATGTATCAGGTACAAACGCAGTCGTTTCAGGTGCTGGCTTTGACGCAGGAGAATCAATTACGATTACTGCTGCTGGTGCAATTGAAATTGGAACTGCAACTGCTAACAGTGGCGGTGCTTTCTCAGTTAGTATCAATGTGACGGGGCTACCATCAGGGGCTCATCTACTTGAAGCTAATGATGCTATGGGAGTAATAGTTATTGGTGGCGCATCTGCACTACAGCAGGCTCCATAATAACTTTTATTCTTACCGATAAATAGATAATAAAAAAGGAACGTTATTCGTTCCTTTTTTATTTTGTTCTGATTCTCAATTTCCCAATTCTTCTGCCGATAGTTGATTGGACTACTATCTCTATACCTTCAAAACTAACCCTATCCCCTACTGCAGGCATCTTGCCCAGCTCTTTATAAACCAAACCTCCAATAGTATCGTAACCATTGATCTGAATTGATGATCCAATTTCATCATTAAGATCAGAAATTGATACTTTTGCATCAACAACAAGATTATTCTGATTAATTCTATAAAAAACATTTTCAGCTTCATCAAACTCATCTACTAATTCTCCAACTATTTCCTCAATAAGATCTGTAACAGTAACTAATCCTGAAATTCCTCCATGCTCATCTATCACAATTGCAATTCTAGTTCTTTTATCTTGAAATTCTGACAATAATTGTTCTAAATTTTGTGATTCTGGCACAAATATAGCTGGTCTCAAAATTTCAGATATTGAAATTGATTTATTAGTGTCCAAATGCATCTTTAAGGTATCTTTTGCGTAAACAATACCTTTTACATCATCAATCGTTTCACCAATCACAGGGATTTTAGAATAGCCACTGTCAGATATTAGTTGGGTAAGCTCATTTAAATTCGAATTCTCTTCAATTGCAATGAGATCTACCCTTGGCTTCATGATTTCTCGAACTTTAACAACATCCATCTTCAAAATACCTTTAATCATTTCCATTTCTTCATTATCAACTGATAAACCTGCAGCTTCAAAAACTTCCAATTCATCTGAATTTTCACTTTCTGTATCTGAAAAATTTGAACTACCGTTTGATAAAGACAAACGAGATGATATCGGTCTTAATAACCTAGAAACAAAGATAAATTTTTCTAAATATTTTGTTGAAATTAAATTAAAAAAAGCATTAAAAATAAGTAAATAAAATACTGATGTAAATGCACTCATGATTATTATAAAAAATTGGCCTTGATCAAAAAAGTTTGAATAAACCAATTGTATTAAAGTAGTTGTTAAGATTATTAAAATAACCATTAAGAATCTTATAAAAGAAAGGATTCTGTTTACTTCTTTCGCATTCTTTGTTGACTCTTCAACATCATCTGTTTCAGGAATAAACAAGGAACGAACAGAAAGGTTATTTAGAGATTCATAAGAAGATACTAATAAAAACTGTAAAATTAAAAGGAATAAAATAACTGCTAAGATCATTTTACATCTAACCTTTTTTTATTTAATTTAAAAGTCCTCGACGGACCCGGTTCATCTATTTCATTCATTGATTTTAAGAATTATCCAATATTTTTGCCGGATTGCCAACTACGGTAGCAAAATCCTTTACATCTTTGGTTATGACTGACCCAGCACCAGTCTTAGAATTTTTACCAATTTTTATAGGAGCAATTATCATCGTACCAGAACCAATAAATGAATTATCTCCTATTTCAGTAGTTGATTTATTTTTTCCATCATAATTACAAGTTACAACTCCCGCACCAATATTTACATTAGAACCTAACTTTGTGTCACCAATATAGCAATAATGATTTATTTTAGAATTGTGACCAATAATTGAATTTTTTATTTCAGCAAAATTGCCAATCATAACGTTTTTTTTAATTAAAGAATTGTTTCTTATCCTTGAAAATGGTCCAATATTACAATCAGCTTCAATAACACTGCCTTCAATATACGAAAAATTAATATTAGTATTTTCGCTTATAGATGAATCTACTAAATAGCTATTAGGTCCAATGTTACAATTTGATTTGATTTCGGTTTTACCTTTGATATGAGTATTTGGACTTACGGTAATATCATTGCCATCAAAGATTACTGTAGAATCTATATGGGTAGATGGTGGATCAACAATATTTATCCCTATGGATTTAAATTTTTCTAACTCTAATTTATTCATAAATTTATTTAGAGAGGTAGAATAACATTTTTTATAAACTAATTAAATTTTTTAATGGAGAGATGCTAGAGCGGCTTAATAGGCGGGCCTGGAAAGCTCGTGTTCCAATAATATTGGAACCGGGGGTTCGAATCCCCCTCTCTCCGCCAAAATAAGTATAGATTTAAAATTAATATTAGTGTAAATTCTTTCTTTGGATGTTCTGTATCTAACAATAGTCAACTCCTAAAGGAGTATGACAATTTGTTAATAATAGGTTTAAATTTTATTGGAAATGTCAGATAAGGAGAAAACTTGAGTAAAAATTTAGTTATTGTTGAATCACCTACAAAAGCAAGGACATTGCAAAGATTTTTAGGTAAAGAATATATTGTTGAAGCCTCAGTAGGTCATATTAATAATCTTGAATCAGGCTATGGAGCAAAATATACAGGTCCAGTAGCTGGTGTTGATAAAGATTTTGAACCAATTTGGGGGCTCGAAAAAGGTGCAGTAACAAGAATTAACAATCTCACTAAACTTGCCAAAGATTGTGAAACGATTTATTTGGCAGCAGACCCTGACAGAGAGGGTGAAGGAATTGCATATCATGTTGCAAATGCACTTATAGAAAAAAAACAACCTAAAGAAAAATTCAAAAGAGTAGTTTTTCATGAAATAACTGAAAAAGCGGTAATGGAAGCTTTTGAAAACGCAGGGCAACTAAATATGGATTTGGTAGATGCACACATAGGAAGAAGATTAGTCGACAGGCTAGTTGGCTTTTCTTTAAGTGGCTTAACTTCTTCATTACTTAGACTTAAAAGATTGTCGGTTGGGAGAGTTCAATCTGTGGCTGTAAGCATAATTAAGGATAAAGAGGATGAAATAAATGCTTTTATTCCAAAAGAATATTGGAATATAAATGGCGAATTTTCAATGAACAATATTCAATATTCAGCAAAATTACATGAAATTGATGGAGTTTCAGGAAAAGATTTGGTAATTTCAAATTCAGATGAAGCAAGCAAAGCTCAAAATGAATTAGAAAGTCTTAAATACAAAGTAAACTCAGTTAAATCATCAACAAGGAAGACAAAGCCAAGACCTCCACTCACTACAAGTTCTCTTCAACAGGATGCATCATCAAGGTTGAGATTAAGTCCTTCAAGAACAATGTCATTATCGCAGCAATTATTTCAAGGAATAAATTTGGGAAGTGGTGAAGAAGGTTTAATAACTTACATGAGAACTGATTCAACTGCATTATCATCTGAGTCATTAAATGAAATAGGAAATTTTATCCAAAATTCATACGGAGATGATTATTTTGCACAAAGAAAATATAAAACTACTTCAGCAAATGCTCAGGAGGCTCATGAAGCTATTAGGCCTACTTCTATTAATCGAACCCCAGAATCTATAAAGAGTTTTTTAGATGATGATCAATATAAACTCTATGATTTAATTTGGAAAAGAACAGTTTCTAGTCAGATGTCAGAAAGTGAAAATAAAAAAACTACAATAATTACAATTTCATCAGATGAAAAATATAAATTTAAATCTGATTATGATGAGTTAGTTTTTGATGGATTCAAAAAACTATTTCCTGAAAAAGAAACAGAAAAAATGCCCAATGTTTCAGAAAATGACTTAGTTAATCTTGAATCAATAGTGAAGGAACAAAAATTTACTCAGCACCCGCCAAGATATTCAGAAGCATCATTGATTAAGACTATGGAAGATCTTGGGGTTGGCAGACCTAGCACATATGCAAGCATTCTAAACACAATAAAGGAAAAAAAATATGTTTGGGTAATAAA
>Ga0163111_10001451_pt1 | contig 14651 bp, 9 predicted proteins | sample CRUFie1St18metaG_FD_109645 | JGI IMG/M metagenome (GOLD analysis project Ga0163111, IMG submission 109645) | Marine microbial communities from the Costa Rica Dome - CRUD Field 142mm St18 metaG | ecosystem: Environmental > Aquatic > Marine > Oceanic > Photic zone | place: Costa Rica: the Eastern...
ATCATCATCATCATCATCATCGTTATCTTCTCGGAAGAGGAAGAGTACGAAACCACCACCGACGAGAAGAAGAGGAGCACTTTTCGAAAACGATGATGATGATGATGACGACGACGACCGCCGCGACAGCGTTTTCGTCTTTGAAGTCGTCGTTTTCGTCGACGCGAGGACGATGGAAGAAGAAGGTGGCCCTCCCTGCAATTATATCCGGGGCGAAGAAAAACGCCCCCCCGAAAACATTAGTGCCTCTGATGATGATGCGGCGACGAGGCCCGAACCCGACGCCCGCCGTGGCGAACGGCGCGTCCAAAACGACCAAGAATAACAAGACAACGACGACGACAAAAACCGACGACGAGGCGCCGAAAAATCTGGAACGCGTGCGCATTTCCACGCCGTGGGAAGAAGCGCAGGAAGTACTCCAGAGAGAGTTTGGAACCTCGGAGGAGGATTTGAAAAGATTCGGCGAGGTGTCGAAAGACGAGCTGGAAAACGCGTACGAGATGATGCAACTTTGCAGAGACTTTGAAAACGAATGCAATCAGTCGTACATGGGAGGGAAAATTCGCGGATTCATGCACTTAGACAACGGGCAAGAATCGATCCCAGCGCTGTTGGCAAACTCTATTCGCAAGTCGGATTTGAAGCATTCGTACTACAGAGATCACTGTCACGCGATTGCGTGCGGCGTGGACTCAGGGAAAGTTATGGCAGAGTTATACGGGAGAGACGGCGGGACGTGCCGAGGCACCGGAGGAAGCATGCACATTTACGACGTGGAGAATAACTTCCAAGGTGGTTGGGCGTTGGTTTCTGAGCAGTTGCCGTACGCGGTTGGGGCGGCGCGATCGATCGTCTTGGATAAGTTTTTAGGCAAAGAAGGTATGGAGGACGAACGCATCGCGGTTGTGTTCGTCGGCGAAGGCGGCGCGCAAAACGGGAGAATGGCAGAATGCTTAAACGCTGCTGCGAAGGAAAATTTGCCGATTTTGTTCTTGGTTATCGATAACGGGAGAGCGATTAACACGTTCACGAAAGATGTCGCGCAAAACCAGTCGGTGTTTGAACAAGGAAAGCACTACGGCGTTCCGGGCGTGTTGGTCGACGGCCAAGACGTGACGGACGTCTTAAAGGTTGGTAAAGCGGCAATTAACCACGTGAGAACGAAAGGCCCGGCGATTTTACAAGTGCACACGTTTCGATTCAACGGCCACTCGCCGGCGGATCCGGAACACGAGAGAAACCGTAAGGACGAGAAGAGGTGGGCGAGAAAAGCGTGCGATCCGATTAAAATTTTCGAAGAGTCTGAACACGCGCAAGGTTTAGATTTGAAAGCGTTGACGAAGAAAGCGAAGGACGAAGTGAAGAGAGCGTTGGGATTTGCGGACGCGTCTCCGCCACCGCCACCGAGTTTAGCGGCGGAGTTGGAGTACCCAGATCCGAATGGGCAAGTGGATTACTCGCAACGCGAACCGGAAATGGGATTAGCGAAAGCGCAAGAAACGACGAAGAGAATCGTCGACCCGAACATTTTGGCAGGGTTGGAAAAACGAATCGCGGATTTGAGAGGCTTATGCGACACGCCGCAAGGTATTTCTATCGGCGATGCGGTCAACTTGGCTATTTTGGAAGAAATGCTGAGAGACCCGACGTGTTTGGCGCACGCCGAGGATTTACAAGCCGGGTCTTCGTACAACATTCCGGCGAACACTCAACAAGCGTTCGGGAGATTGCGCGCTGCGGATGAGATCATAGACGAAGGTCACTTCATTGGCAAAGCTTTGGGTGAAGCCATGAACGGTTACAGACCGATTGTGGAGTTGATGAACGCGAATTTTGGTATTTACGGCATGGCGGAACTCTCTTCCGCCGGGAACACGTACGCCACCACCGGCGGGCAGTTCAAGATGCCAATGACCGTCATCGGGGCTGGCGGTACTGCGCCGAACCAATCGTTAGGTGCGGAACATTCGCAACCGTTTCACGCGTACATCATGGGTATCCCTGGTTTGAAAATTTGCTCCGCGAGTAAACCGAACGAAGCGTACGGTTTAGCGAAATCTATGATTCGAGACAATGGTCCGGGCGTTTTGTTGTTGCCGGTGAAAATGATGAAAACACGAGGTCCGTGCAACCCGAACCAATTCTTGCCGTTACACAAATCTACGCAACACGCGACAGCTTCGGACGCGGCGGTTAAGGCGAACAAAGCGATCACGGTGATTACATATTTACACGGCGTCAAGGAATCCGAAGAAGCCATGAAAGAGTTAGCCGCCAGCGGCATCGAGTTTGATTTCATCGAAATGACGTGCATGAAACCAGTCGATTGGAGAACGATCCAATCTTCTCTCGAACGCACGCACAAATTGATCATCTTGGACGAAAGTACGCGAACCGGCGGCGTCGGGGCGACGTTATCTGCCATCGTTTCCGAAAACTTGTTCGATGAGTTGGACGCTCCCGTGATGCGTTTGTGCATGGAAGACGCCCCAGTGCCGTACGCCGGGGAGATGGAGAAAGAAGTCGTAAAGAGAGCTAGCGATTTAGTCGAGGCGGCCAAGTTTATGTGTGGCGTTTAAACAATACGAGGGAGAGAGAGTGAGAGTGAGAGTGCGCAAGCGAGAGAAGAAAAGAAGCTTCGCCGAAAAACCATAGCCCCTTCGCACGCGACGATTCAAAGAAATAAACCGTGTTTACAAATATAATACATACAGAGAAAAGATGTACTCCTTCAGCAGCGGTCGCGCTACGTGCTTTACATCGTCCTTGTCCGCGTTTCCTTTGTCTTCTTCTTCTTCTTCTTCAGGAGGAAGACCTTCGCCCACATTTTTTAGGGTTTAATGGATGATGAAAGAAAAACCGGGGTACGTGGCACGAAGATCATTTGACGCGCACTCCACTGCAGAAAGACACGCACAGCGATATACGCGATACAATAATGCAATCCACAATCGCCCAAAGAGCCTCCGCGTTCGCGCGCATTTCGACTTTTAGAGCGTCGATGAGACAGGTGCGCCGCGTTTCGTCGTCGTTCTCGCGTTCTTGAGCGCACTGTCGGATTAGTCTCTTGTTGTCCTCTCTTGTTTTGTAATCGTCCATCATCATCTTTCGGGGCGATGGTGTTTCGAGTTTCGAGTCGGAAAGGGATGGTCGGCGTCGTCGATGACGCGGACCATACGATCTCGTGATAACGAATCGCAAAAAGCGAAGAAAGGCGCTTTCGCGTTGTTTTACGTCGTCTCGGGAAAAAGAGACCACCGTCCGTCCTTTGTGAGCGCGATCGTTTGTCGTCGTTCGCGTGTCTCTCCGTGCCGTATAGATCTCTCCCGCGATGACTGACGCCACGCCCTCGCTCCAATCGCTCCAATCGCGACAGCAACAGACCTCTTCCAAGAGAGTCAACACGATCGTCCGCATGGCCGACCAAGCTGCTGTCTCCAAAGCGCTCGAAGAAGCCATAAAAAACGCCGAAGAATGCGTCGAGGATTGCGCAGCGAACTGGGACGAAGTCGAAGAAATCTCCGCCGCGCAAGCGCACGCCAAGAAAGAACCAGCGCCGGTCGACGCGAAGATATCCAAAAAGGATTTGGCGTTCATCAAAGCCTCTCAAGACGCGTTGAAAGAAGCCAAGTCCGGGGCGATGGACAAGACGGTATTGGATTCCATTGAAACCGCGGCGAAGAGTTTGGGCCAAGTTCAAGGTAATGTGAAAGAGAGCGCGAGAATGAAAGAGCTTTCCAAGTCTTTGGAAATGGCACTGAAAGCGGCTAGAGAATGCACCGATGATTGCGCCGTTGAGTGGGAAACGGTCGAGGAGATTAGCGACGCGAAGGAAAGAGAGCAAGCGAAAGGTAACTAAATATTAGTTATTTCTTCCTTGGGGAGATAGTATATAAAGCCGCCAACGAGAAATATTATACCACACACTCAAGGAGAAAGAAGAGCGAGAGGATGAGAACGGGGGCGAGGAAGAAAGAAAAGCGCTCTCGCATATACTGCGCGCGAGAGATGCGTATTGAACTATATATATAGAAAAGAAATAAAAAGTGCGCTGCTTTATTGTAATTGGAAAGGTACTGAACAACATGACTCAAAATTAATCTCGCAAATACGTCAAGTCTACTTTCACTTTCGGTTCGTATTTGCGCACCGTAATACCTGCCAACGCGAGGAGCTTCTGGCTCGCGAAATACGACGGGTCGACTTTCTTTTCCTCTTTTTTTTCTACGGCTACACCTGACGTCGGCGCTTCGTTGTTTGTATTCTCTCCCAATGCCTTCTTCTTCTTCTCCTTACTACTACTACTACTACTAGCACTACTCGCATCATTCTTCAATTTCCCTTCGCAATACACGACCTCTCTGATCCCAGCTTGAATCATCAACTTCGCGCACTCGTTGCACGGATACATGGTCACATACATGGTCCCGTTCTTCACGTCCGCGGAATTTTTGTTCATGATGGCGTTCATCTCCGCATGGCACACGTACGCGTATTTCGTTTCCAAAGGATCGTTCGTGGGACTTTTCTTAGCCCATGGTAACGCGTCGTCCCCGCATCCGCGAGGGAAACCGTTGTATCCCACACCTGTTCAAAAGGAAGTAGCAAAACGTTTCAACAAAGATTTCCAAGAGAGAAAATTTCACGAAGCGAACGCACAAGACTTGACAAATGCAAAGAACGAGGCGTACCTAATATCAAGTTCTCCTCGCTCGCAATCACCGCTCCAACCTGTTTGTTGGGATCTTTGCTCCTCTGACTACTCAAAAACGCCACGGTCATGAAATAATCGTCCCAAGACAAATATCGCTCTCGTTTTTCTTTCGAAAGCGGATTTGGCTTCTTCTTTGGAGGCGAGTCGATACCAAAGTTTTCCTTGTTCTCTAGTGTCCCATCTGAGGGAGAATCTGGGCAGAGCTGACAGTAACACTGTTTTGGAGAGCCCTTTTCTCGTTCTCGCTGCGCTAAAAATGGTGGGAAATCGATAGTCGTGTTCTCCTGTTTAAATGTTGATGAGCTCTTTTGCGCGTAAAAATGATGCATTTTTGAAATTTCTCGAACCTTTTTGGATGCCGATGCCGATGGTGTTTCACCATCCTCGTTCGATTTGAGACGACGAGAGGCGAGAAAAGTCATCGTCGCGGACGCCGCGGCGACTATTACGTTTGCAAACATACTCGTAATCTCTGTCACGGGTTTGCGTATCAATTTGTGAAGGGATTTTTTTGATTTGTTTGCTTTTCCGCTTTAAAATTTTACAGTGTAAAGTACTTTAAATAAACTCTCTTTCTCTCTCTCTCTCTCTCTCTCTCTCTCTTTTTGCTACAGTTACTATCATTAAACGCGCACCTCTTTCCCACCACTACTAATGCTACTGTATTCTTCCTCTTTTGCGTTCGTCGGCGCAGAATCGTCGTACTTCATCTTGCCGCTTGTCGCGTTTAAATCTCTTCCCTTGGCGACGAGCCAGACGCCGTAAAAAATGGCAAACGCGCCGACGTAGCCCCATCGCAACGGTTGAGATAAGACTATAAGGGCGAGAATGGCGGTAACTACTGGTTGCAACGTGGAATAGACGGTTAGTAACGTCACCCCGGCTCTTTTGTTGCAATACGCACTCAAGGCGTACTTTAAGATGGAGTTGAACACCACCGCGAAGAAAAGAGCGTAGAGGCCTTCAGTTTCTAACACCCATCTTTTATTCGCGCTTATTCTTCCAGACGTAACCGCATTCGCGGTTATTGAGCTTACGCTATTATCATATTCGTCTAACGTGTACACTCCCGCGTCCTCTCCAAACGGGACACAAATCACCGCACATAAAGCCATCATGGATGCGCCGAACGCATACTCCCATGCCGTCACCATCAACGGCGCATTCTCTTTTTTTCTCAGCGTGATCTTTTGTACATTATAGTACATCGCGCTCGCAAAACTTCCCACGAACAACGCCAACAATCCAACGGGACTACTTTCCTTCGCTCCCTGTTCTGTGCTGACATCTTTCAAGTACTCATCGATGACGCTCACGCTCATTGCGCCGACGCAGGCCACGACGACTCCGCTCGCGATGAACGCATTCAACTTTTCCTGCCCCAAACACACCGCAATTGCCATCGCAAACATCGGTGTCGCCAGGTGTACTAAAGATGCCATCACGGCTCCGACTAACTGAATCCCGAGTAAAGATGCTAACTGGTTGCAAAAAATGCCTAAAAATGCTTGACTTAACACTCTGGGGAAGTCGATGGAATTCGGAAACCATTTAAACGCGCGTGAATCGTGCGTGAACGCGCACAGATACAACAGAGGTGCCGCCAGCACGTCTCGATACAACGAAAACACCAACACGGCGCGCCAATCGTGCGCGTCGGTATCTTTGTTCAAGAACAGTTGACAGAGGGTGTTGTATATCGCGCACACGCATTGGATTGCGAACAGAGCGAGGTGCAACTTCACGTCTCTGTACGACGAAAACGACGACGATTTCCCCTCGTCCCGGGGGTCGAACCCACCGCCCATCTCGAGCACCGTTTCCTTTCTCCACCAGTGCGCTCAGTCGCGCGGAAAACGAGAGGACAAAAAGCGTGAAAAGCGCCCACAAAAGTGTGGTTGTTTTAGAGAGGGAGAGATGTGCCGCGTCTTTTGTTCTTGTGCTTCGAGTTACGAAAAAATACAATACTATAAGAGAAAAGAAACGCCGAAAGAAACAACGTCGCCGGTCGAAAGAAACCACCAGACGCTCTGAACACATCATCATCGCTGTTCCCCCCTTTCGTTCCGTCTTCTTTAGTGCTACATCCTCGTGTTGGTCTTCGTCGGCGTTACGCGAGCCTGAGCGCGAGTTTTGCAACTTTTACTTTGTCGCCTTCGAGCGCGGCGGCGAGGCGTTCGTCCGAGAAGGAAGGCGGCGCGCCTTCAATTCGTATTCGCGCGAGTATCGTATCTTCGGTGCTCTCTTCTTCGAGCGATAACGCTTTCACGTGCGCTTCTGTCGCACAGACGGCAAAGTTTTTGTTCTTATTGCCGAGGATGTACGGGTCGCGATCGAAGAACAGCGCCGAGAGGATTAAATCGCTCGGTAGGACGAGGATGAGACGACTATTTTTGCTCCTACTTTCTGCCCCTAACGCCAAACAAATCGTGAGCAAAATACCCATACCTTCCGCGGAAGTGGATTGGCCCCAATTGGAAAATTCTGGAAACGTCGGTTCTTGTTGTTTTTTCTTCTTCGCTTGCGTGGTTATCAAATCCGAAAGCGCTTCTAACGTCGATTTTTGGCCTCCCGCGACGCTTTTCATCGCATCCGAGACGACCGAAGCCGTCGGCGCTTTCTTTTTCTTTTTCTTACTTTTCTTTCCAAATGCGAACGGTTCATCGTCGCCATCGTTGTCGGCTGTTTTGGTCTCACTTCTACCAGCTAAAGCCGACCCGACATTCTCCGGTAAATCAAAATTTGGTACGTCTAAAACCAATTCACTCTCGCCGCGGCCATCGTTATTAAACACAAACTCTATCGCTTTCCCCGCGTTTCCTCCGTACGCTTTTTCGAACGTCTCTTCGTCTACTTCTTTACCATACCTATTCTTACTCTTGCTCACGAACTCATCGTCCAATTTCTCCTCCGCAATCTTCTCGATTTTTCCGACGACCCGGTCCATAAACGTCAAAGCGCTTCCATCTTCTTCTCCTCTCAAAGCGTCCGCGCACGTGGAGTACAACCCGTAAAAGCTCTCTTCCGCTTTGCTCCCCGGGTCGGCCAATATCCTTCCGACCGAGCACTTGCGAATAGGCGTCTCGACGTTTTTCGCTCGAAAACAGCTCGCCAACACGTACGCCTTCAACCCGAGCGTTCTCAACAGGACGAACTCTTTGTACCCAAAACTTCGTTCCTTCAACTCGCGTTTCGATTTTATCTCCAACTCTCCTCTGATCAATCCGAACACCCCTCCGGTTTCTTCCGCGTGGCGGTTCTCCGACGCTTTTTCCAGCGCCTCCCAGTTGATGGTGTTGTTTTGGAGGTTCACCATTCGGGAGAGCATCGAGCCCGGGGAAAGTTGTTGGCTCGTCGAGCTCGCCTCCTGCTGTTGCCGTCTCCGCCTCGCCGCCGCCGTCGTCGACGACGCGCGTTGCCGTCGGTGTCGTTGCCCTCCTCTCGGAGACGACGACGACGTCAAAGTCAAAGTCAAAGTCAAAGTCGTCGTCGTCATCGGGCGTCGAAGAAGACCGCGCCACTCTTTTTCGGTGGTGGCGGAGAGAGCAAAAGGCGCACAAATTTCTGTTGACAAAATCGGTTTCAACTAAAAACGGAATCCAATAATCGCAAAGTTTTTTGTGGTGCACCACACCGGTGGTCTTTTTGGTCCAAGGAGAGGAGGAGGAGATACTATACTGTGCACTCACAGAGTCGAAACAGAGACTCATCAGAGAGCACGAAAAAAGAGAGACTGAAGTGTTTAGGGTGTAAGTGCAAAATGTGAGTCTGCTTTTCTCTCTTCTCGACACAGTATTATTAGTACTCCTTCAAAGCACTTCTTTTTTGAAAAAAGCCAAAAGTGACCCCCACAAAAAGACTACGGATTTTTGTCCCCGGAATACTAACGAACGACAATCTTCTTCCGACTTTGACGACTTTGACGACGGACACAAACGAAGAAGATGAACTCTTTCGCCTTGGGATTAGGGATGAAGAAGGGGTCTTTCCTCGTCGTGCCGCGCGCGCTGTGCATGCGCTCGAGAGGGGGGATGAGTGCACCGACGCGAACAAAAACGTCATCAAAAACTTTGGCGCTTTTCTTCCCTTTGGGGAAAAGATTTGAAATCGATTTTCGACGCGGAGACATTATCGCGTCGAGAGGGTCGGCGTCGGCGTCGAGCGGGGGGAACACCATGGGAGACAACAACAACAACAACAACAACAACCGGTATTATAACGACGCGTTCGCATCGCCACCTTTGGTGGTGTCAAACGGCGATCGATTGTCCGGGCCAGGAGCGAATAGAGCGATTAAATGGGTACCGAGTGATGCGAAATCGTCCAACGAAGACGCAAACTATTACGCGCGAGAGACGCCGTCGGCGCCGCAGTGGGGTGGGGGGCAAACGACTGCGACTGCGGGTGGCGATGGACACCAACAACACTATCGAGGGTATAATAACAACGGCGGCGCTTCTTCTTCTTCTTCTTCTTCTTCTTCTTCGTACGGCGGCGGCGGCGGCTATGGCGGTTACAACACCAACACCAACACCAACAATTCTTCGTCAAACAATTCAAACAGAACGTTCGTGGACTTTTCTATTTACAAATCGAAATCGGCGTTATCCGTAAAATTGGTCAAACCGACGTTTGAAACCGATTCACAAGGTCGGACGATTATGAAACGTTCGGGCGGGATCCTGTTGGAATTTGCGCCGTCTATCGGGACTCGGAAATACGATTGGACTCGGAAAGGGTCGTTCATGCTCTCTCCGATTGAAGCCGCAGAGTTGGCAAACAGATTAAACCCGAGTCGACAATCTATCGCGCAAAAGGTGGAGTTTTTCCACGACCCGGGGATGGGCGGGAGTTCGCAAGGGTCGGTGACGAAAAGTTTGAAGATGGAAGCGATGCCGGACGGTACCGGCGGGGTGTTTTTGAATTATAGTCAAACCAAGTTTGGAGAGAAGTTGAACGTAAATATCCCGGTATCGTTCGGGGAAGTGTCTGCGTTGGAGTTGTTGATTAAACACTTAGTTCCGAGAGTGATGGGATTTTTTGACGAAGATTCGATGATGTCGAGTTTATCATCGTCGTCGTTGAATTCAGCTTCGTATGGTTACTAAAAACTCCATTTTTTTTACATATAAGCGCGTTATGCGTTTTGTATCAACACATAATAATTTGACTTGCTATTATTACCATAGTCATCGCATTCAATCGTACACCTCAAATACAGACCGTATCGTCGAACGGATTCACGTCTTCCAACGACTTTTCGCAATTCTTGGAAATCTGCTCTACCAATGCGTTTTCTTCCTTCTCTTTCCTTTCCATCTCCTCCAACTTCTCCAATTCCTCCCGATTCCTCTCCAACGCCGTCCTTCTTCTCTCTTCCATCCTAGCGTTGTACTCTTTCAACTCCAACTCGGAAGCATCTATCGCGTTCATCGTCATCTCGTACGCTTTCTCGCCTTCCTCTTTCGCCGTTCGTTCTTTTTCGCTTTGCGACAACCCGTCCGGATTGCCTTCTTTTTCGATCCTCGCGAGCGTTTTCCTCTCCGCCGCTTGTCGAGCGTACACCGCCGTCGCTTTTCGATTCAACGCTTCTTTCTCTTCTTTTTGTTGCATCGCCACGCGATCGTATTCTCGCATCATCAGCGCGCGCTCTTCCGCTTTCGTCTCCCACCGAGGCCTCTTTTCCTCTCCTTTTTTGTCGTCTTTTTCCATTGGAAACGCAAACAATCGGCCAAGTTGAAAGACATCATCCAAAGTTCTCGCGTCTTCTGTCACGGACGCGTGCGCTTCGAACGTCGTCGGTTGAAGAAGCATCCCCGCGGAGAGTACCAGCGCCATCGTCGTCCGTCCGAAACGGTTGTGTCTTCTTCCCTCGTCCTCTTCAAAGACTTTCGCATCAAAGACATCATCATCATCATCAAAGACATCATCATCAAAGACATCATCATCATCATCATCAATGTCCCCGTTGTGTCTTCGGGGATGATGCTGATTCCAAAACGTCGAAAAAGTCGTCTTCTTTTGCCGATGATGGTGGTGGTGGGTGGTGACGTCGTTCCCGCTTTTGTGAAGACGACATCGGGGGGTCAAAGTCGATGATAAAAAAGGAGAGACGAAGGACATCTGTTTGGACGACGAAAAATGTGTTGTGTTCCAAAATGTTCCCTCTCTTTTTTTATGTCTTGAGTTTAGGGTATTAAAATTATTTAGGGTATCAAGGGATGTTGGGTCCTCCTTCCTTTTTAATTGGTTTCTCTCGTCTCAAAGCTTTGGAGGACTCCTTATTAAAAGGGACGACGGAAACGACAAAACGACTTTATTATTATTATTTAGACGAGAGACGACGTTCGCGAGAAGGAGGAGGAGGAGGAGGAGGAGGAGTCGACGACGACGACTCTCTTTTTTTATCGGGAAGAGGAGGGACCCTTTTTTGTCGCGCGTGAGTAGAGTATTGGAGAGAATTCGACTTTGACATTTCTCATCATCATCATTCATCATCATCATCAAATCGTCATCGAGTTTTTGTTGTTTCAAAAAATGGGTGCCGAAGAAGAACACGAGAAGAAAGAACAAAAGAATCGAAAAGAAGAGGAGGAGAAGGGGGACACCACCACCACCAACCTCGGCGCGTTCGCGCAGCTCCTGCGACGATGCTCGACGACGCTTTGCTCGATGCGGAGAGAGTTTCCTCCGAACACCAACGTCGTGGGATCCCTTTTTCTCTCGAAGAAAACGAAAGACGCGAGAGCACGAGTGGCAGAATTGACGAGAGAGATGGAGGACGAGACGAGCGAACTGTGGGCGCTCTCGAGGCAAACGCGCGAGGAAGAGAAGGAATCGGAGTATTTGCACTTCGAGAAAAAGACGAGAATTTTACGAGAGATTACGGATGTATCTCGAGAGATTTTGACGAACGCGGAAGTGTATCAAGGAGGGAGACGCGGAGTCGCGGTGAACGCGTTGGAGTGCGCGTTTCTGATTTTGAATTTTGTGGAAAAGGAGAAGGTGCGAGTGAGCGGCGCGAACGGAGACGCCAACGCGGCGGAGATGATGACGTGTAGCGCGACGATGCTAAGGGACACGTGTAAAGTAATCGCGTTTTGCGGAAAGGATGATAACACGGTGGAGATTACGAGGATGGTGGTGAAGATGCTGTTAGCGTTGGCGACGAGCGAACACGTGGTACAGTCTGGGACGTTTCAAGGCAAGGAAGGGGAAGAGGCGTTGGAGATTTTGACGTTACGGTTGGCGCATTCGTCGGTGGCCTGCGATGGGGATGTAGAGAGAAGAGTGGCAAAGACGGCGTTGGTGCAACACATAAATAATAGTTTTAAGAGGTGTGCAGAGGGGGAGTTTAGTGTTACCAATAGTGTTGGAAATAATTTTTGTAGCGACCAATCGGCGTTGACGTGTTTGAAGGCGTTGTGTAAAATTGCGTCGAGAGATTCGAATGATAATAGCACCGCGACGATTGCAGAGGAGAATATGAATACTACAACATATTTTTCTGCGGCGAACGCGTTAGATGCAGACGAATACATCCTAGCCAGTCGGTTTTTAGCGATAGATTTACTTCGACAGCTGTGCGAAGGACCAAATGCGAGAGCGTGGTTGGCCGCGTATAAAAACGAATTAAAGAAACCTTTGAGCGAGGCCTTGTTGATTAACGCGATGTTAAATCCAAAGTCCACGCTTCAAAAAGGCGGAGTTGCTGGAGTGGCTGCAGCCGCGGCCGCTACCGCATCAGGCACGATCAATGGCAACCCGAAAAAATTGAGTTTCGATGGCATCGAAAAAACGCTGAATGCATCGACGAATAGAGCAACCGTTAGTACGAACACGAGTAACAACATCAACAACATCATGCATGGCTTTAACAACGCGACGAGGTTTCATCCAATGGCGTTAGCGTCATCGAGTTTAGCCCGAGCAACGTTTGCCGCTATTGTTTCTCGCGCGAGATATTCTTGGAAATCTGAAATCGCTTTGATGTTTCCAACGATGCTTTTACACCCATTAGAACGGTCAAAGTCAACGCACATAAAGGCGAAGATTGCTGCGTTGAAAACTCTGCGACAAATATTTGACGATCCTTCGACATCGGCGGATGTTTTTGTGAATTACGATTGTGATCCGAGATGTTCGACAAATTGCTTTGAGAGAAGCGCCAAGGCCATTTTAGAGACGCTTAAAGTTGAACTCGAAAAAGATCGTATTCTTACGAATATTAGCGGTGATTCCTCGATTGGTATTGATTCAGTTGCGTTGAGAGATGCGACGACGCAGTGTTTGGTTGCTATCGTGCGTTCCTTGCGCATGTGGCGCGCGAGAAACAAGGAATTAGGGGAAGACTTATTTCACGAAGACGACGATTCCATCGAAGAAGTAGAAAGAACAGCATCCTCCACTTTGCGTCGGTCGGGAAGCGTTTCAACCTCGTTTGAATTGATACCGTCTCAAAATCTCGCAGTTTCGGGTGCTTCCAAACCAGATGACATCAGGAAACAACCAGAATCTAGCAGCATGACGTCGAAGAAAACAGCCCAAGCGACCGAATCGGGAGGTGGGTTGCTCGCTTCGGTTCCATTAGAAAACGATGCGCCTGCGACATTATCATCATCGTCAGTAGCAAAACTTTCGCAAACGAAAACGTTTGCGAATCTTAAGAAAGAGAAGAAATCGGTGGAGATTGCGGTGGAAAAGTTTAACAAAACACCGACGATGGCAGTTTTGCGCGAGCATGCGCCGAATAATTCAGTCGTGTCGGCATCGGACGCCGCCAAGTTTTTACGGTCGGCGCCGGGTGTCGATCCATCAGCAATTGGACATTTACTGGGATCTAGCGATGCAGACGGCGTTGCGGTTATTCGCGCGTACTTGGAAAATTTTGATTTCACGAACGAATTCATAGACGAAGCGTTGAGGAAGTTCATGTCTACGTTTCGAATTCCCGGCGAAGCGCAACAAATCGATAGACTCACCGAGTGTTTTGCGAAGAGGTTCATTGAATTAAATCCAAACTTTGGAGGCGAGAAAATAGAGAAGAAAGTAGATTGCGTGACAATTATCGCGTTTGCGATAATCATGCTGAATACAGACGCGCACAATCCCATGGTGGATGCAAAAATGCGAATGTCGGGGGAAGATTTCTTGAATATGGCTTTGGATACGCCGGAAACGAGAGGATTGGACAAAGAAATGATCCGAGGCGTTTACGATCGCGTGACGAAAGAAGAAATTATTTTATCCGCGGATAAACGTGCCATCGCTGAAACGTCGTCATCCACTGCCGCGGATGCTACCACCACTACTTTAGCGAGTAGCGGTCTCATGAGCGATTTTGGCATCTTTGGCGCGTTCAAGAAGCGACAGAGAATTGTCGAAATGGAGGAGAAAATTGCATCGGAAGAAGCGAAAGCTTTGCTGAGAGAAACGGCTCGAGCGTTCTCTGCAGTCACGACGAATGTGGGGATAGATCCTGCCGCGCTTTCTTCGTCGCAGTTCAAGAATGGAAAAGGTAGTAATTCAGAGCTCGACAAAGGCTTGAACAGTAACAACAACGTGTTAGTCAGCGAATCCGCCTTCCACGCAGCTACCGAAGCCGGGCTGGCGCGACCAATGTTTGAAGTCATCGGTGAAGCGCTCTGTAGTGCGTTATCGATTGCGTTTGGCCTTGCGAATGATCCTGGGCGTGCAACTGTGGCTTTAGAGTGCGCTCGTTCTGCCATGAGACTTGCCTTTGAGACAAAGTTGTACACTTTGCGAGATTTGTTCGGACAGTTTTTGTGCAATGCTACTGGTGTGATCGTATCTGGGGATCGACGAGACAACGATACTAATGACGAAGGTAACGACAGTAACGCGTCAAGAGTTGATTCAAGAGCCGTGCAACGCGCCGAGGCGACAAAAACGCTCCTCGATTGTGCAAAATCCG
>Ga0163111_10001452_pt1 | contig 14650 bp, 9 predicted proteins | sample CRUFie1St18metaG_FD_109645 | JGI IMG/M metagenome (GOLD analysis project Ga0163111, IMG submission 109645) | Marine microbial communities from the Costa Rica Dome - CRUD Field 142mm St18 metaG | ecosystem: Environmental > Aquatic > Marine > Oceanic > Photic zone | place: Costa Rica: the Eastern...
AAAAGAGTATAGTTTTCTGCCATGGAGTCTTCCACTATCAAAATGTGATGTGAGGTTGAGCTCGAAATTGACAATCGTTGACAATGCTCGTCACTGGCTCTTTTTGGGGCAATCAAGAGACATCAAAAAGGCTGACATTAACATAAATCTAAAGCTGGGAGAGTTCTGTTTCGAAGTCGCGACAAAAAAAAAACAGTTTTTATCTCGCAGAATTCCTACTAAAATCGAGTATCTAGTAGTCTTTGGTGTTTGGGGTGCATGTTCATGCGACTCCAAATTTCTCTAGGGTTTTGGTCTTGGCCGCTTCGAATTCTGCTTCTGATAGCAGACCATTGTCCAAGAGAGATTTCAGCTTAAGTATCTCATCCGCAATCGTAGTATTAGTTGTTGTTGTGGGTTTGGGGTCCTCCTCGCCGCCGCTGGAAGGGGTGGCAGTAGCAATGGGCACTGCCTCCGATGAAGGAGTGGCGGTAGCAATGGGCACTGACGCCTTGCTGTTGGCTCTTGCTTTTCGTTCTTCCATGAATTTCTTGTACTCGGGATTAATGACGAGTTGGTTGAATTCTTCGTCCCGAATGTACTTTTTGGGCGGTTCGGGTTCTGGTTCAGCTTTGGCTACGGGCATTTTGTCCTTATCGTCGTTCAACTGCTTTTCGCTCACCTGCTTTTCCAAAAGAGAAATACGTCCAAACAAATCCGAAACGAGGCTTGCCTGACCACTGTCGTCGTGGCTACTTTGGTTTCCAGCAATGTAAGGAGGACGAAGAGCCGCTTGTTGCCTCTTTGCTTGTTCCTCCGATAGGGTTTGGACAGAGTTGAGTTTGGCCTGTGCAATTCTAGCTTCGAGACTAGTGTTCGTTGATGACGAGGTTGTTGTGGGTACTGTGGTTGTGGTGGTAGTTGGTGAACGTGACGTATATGGTGGGTTATACGACGGATTCCTAGTAGATTGTTGTGATCCTAGTGTGGCAGCGCTGCTGCGTGGTTGTGCGGCAATGCTTTGTGGTGCACTACCGGCAATTCGACGAGCCATATCTTCGTCCTTGAGTTGATTCAAGAGCAGTTGTGGATCTTTGGTTCCGTGTTTTAAAATTCTGTCACACGCATTTTGCAGGTGTCCCTTTTCGTGCCGAAGGACGGCATCCAAGGAATGACGCGTCCAGTGCTTGGCAGACATTGCTTGAAGCGTTTGGAGGGCTTCTTCGTAGGAAGGTGCCGCTGTCGCCGTCGCTGCTCTTGAAATTGGAGCCGTATTGCTCGTTACCGTTGTTGCCGTTGCTGTTTGCATTTGCATCCACTTGATGTATTCTGGATTTCTAACCATTAGTCCGGCTGCGTTCAGGATATACGCCGGGGGCTCAGTGGCCGCCGCTGCTCTTGGAGCCGCACCATTTGGTACTTGGTACCTATTTGGAAACATAGAAGGCTTCTTCTGGGGTATAAGGATGTGTTTGTGTGTGTTTGGCTTTGTCTTTATCTCTTCGATGTCTTTGCTTTGATTTCGAAATGAGCTTTGGAGTTAAGTAAGGTATGTATATCTTTTTTTCACGAATGAAAATTATTGTAATACACGATTAACGCACGCGTAATACACGATTAACGCCACAAAGAGAAGGCAAAGCTGCTTAAACGAAATCGATGAGTTTCCAGCCACTGAAGAAAACAATCAATAAGAGTACGAGTGTCTTTGCCGAGACAAGAATCAATCACTTCGAAATAATAGAGAATAGTGTAGATAAGAAATAGACAATGGTACTTGTTGTTTTCATGAAAGCAATAATGTTACAATAGAGTTTATAATTCATGGTATACAACAATCCAAAGTGTAAAGCGATTTCAAACTAATCGATATCACCACGATAACATTCGCCGTATGGCAGCACCTAGTTGATTTGATTTGACTTCACAGATTAGGTATAATTAATCTCTCTCTCAGGCTTCTTCAACCGATGGATCGATTTCGTCTTCTTTGATCGAAGCAATGCTACTATTGAACGATTTCTCGTTGCTGTTTGTTCCGATCTGAGAATCTTCCTTCGGTGTTGCCAAAATCTTTGATGATCCTTGGGAATACTTGGCTCGCGAAAAACTAGAATTTGGTCGAGCGCTACCATTAGCTCTGGATTGCCTTGAGACCTGTACCATTCTTGGCACAACAAATGCTGCTGCAGAGAATCCCGTTCCCCAGAGAACCCCAATGGTCCGAAGCAGGTATTTGTAGGATACACCCATATCCACGACACCCGAAACCACTCCGATGATGACAATGACAAGGGCAATGTTGTACAATGCAAAAATGAGTTGCTTGCTCTCTCCGAATCCCTTCTTCAGGCCACGTGTCTTATAGGCGAGAATGCATCCCACCAGGATCAAAATTCCCTCAAAGGTGAACCGTACTATCATCATAGCAGGACTTTCGGATGCGCACACAACTCGCTGCAGCACTAGTTCTTCCCCTGAATTATTTGCAATCGATTCTATCGCTTTCGGTGGAAGTACAAAGGTCGAAATGAGCAAAATCACGACCTGCGTCCCAATGATGGGGAGTGTCCAGGATGCTGCCCTTAGGTTAGAAATTGTTTTTCTCGTGGCTCCGTTTCCCACAAGCACATACATACGGTATACCTTGACAAAGAGTGGAGACAAGGCAATAGCAAAGGTAAGATGAAACATCCACATCCGTAGCAGACACGTTGCATTTGTGTTTGGTCCCACTAGTGCGTAGCTGGATGTGTTCATCAAGATACAGCCAGCGATGAAGGCACAGGTAAAGCGCCAATCACCAAAGATGACAGCCCTTTCGTTGCGTCTCCTGTACAAAATGATCAAGAAAAAGGCGCACAGGACCACCCCAGCACTAGCTAAAATGATCACAAGAGCAAAGGTGCTGCTGCCGGGCAGGAGCTCGTCCTGGTCGCTCCGAGCACCGGGAGATACGATGATCACTCTCCATTCGAGTCCCTCGATTTCAGGGTCCATATAAAGAATGGATTGGGACGCATATATATCTGAGGCAATATCCTCCGACGTCTTGACAGTGATGAGGCGTCCTTCCGGGTATCCTTGTGCAGACTGTTCCTCAAATGCTCGAACCAGAACCTCGTCTAATGGATTTCCATTAATCGGATCAAAGAAGTCCATGATCGAAACGTGCTCGCCATCCTGAACTGGATCTGTTCCTGTAGAGGCTCCAATCACCCTATGGGGGTCTTCCGCCTCGTATAGAATAATTTGCGTAGACGAATTCTGGTAGGTTTCGACGAGAAAATCCGCAAAATCCGTTACTGTGCAGTACAAGAGGAAAGAACGAAACATCAAAAAGCTTGTGAGTTTTACTAGTTATACCAAACAGCCAAAATCAAATGCAGGACAGCAAGGCATAATTTAGAACAGTGTAGCACAGTACTTACGCTTATAATCGACTGCACAAACCCCCTCGAGTCGCTTTTTGTTTTGGCCATCGGCTTTTGAAAATATGGGATATGATAATGTGATGCCCGTATCATTAGTGCCATAAAACGGATACGGCTCGGCCCAGTTGGGTTTCAGCAGTCGTTTGGTTTCCGTATACCACGGTCGATATCTTGGATCGTAAATTTCACCCCCATACCAGCCGCCCCGAAACATGCGTTGGCATTCCTCATCGGTCTTCCCGTTGCAAAAGGCGTAGTCGTAGTCGAAGGGTTCACCGTTGTCATCCAGAGGCATGCTTTTGTTGACCAGACCATTGTCTCCGTATCCATACGTACAATTTCCAAGAGTTCCTCCACCTTCAAAATCCAGGGCCTCTCCTAGTGCTTCCGTGATTCCCCCGGTGGAATCCTGGCAGAAACTCGTCTGTGGGACGTAGCCCCTGGGGATGCCATCGTCTTCAATGGTTGCAAACGAATATTGCTTGCACAGTATGTTCTCGTCGTTGGGACACTCCTTGTAGACCGTTTGGCACTTTTCTGGGTCGTTATCGTTATCATTGTTGCTACTGTTGTTGGGGTTGTTGCTTTCAGAGCATTCGTATTTCACATAGGTTGAACCAGGTTCAATAATACAATCGTTCCAGGATCCATCTTCATAAGAGAAACACGATTTGAAGTGCTTATAGTTGACACTGATGCTACCGTTTATCGAGTCTAAAACACTATCAACCGTATATCCATCATTTCCAGGTTCTCGGTAGAATGCGTACCCATCCCAGGTGCTACAAGCAACGGTGAAACGACAGAGGTAAGTATATTTTGGAACGAATTTTGGGTATTAGTAATTGCAACCGCTTGCATGCCATACTTTCGTAGATTATACAAGCATGACTACTACTATTGTTTGCAATCAAGTTACTCACCCAATGTTTGTTCCGTCTTCAAATCCGCAATAGGCAAGTTTCGACGGCAGAATACTTTCGGGAAGGCCAAATATAGTACGTATGAGGTCGTCTCGGTCGGGTGCTCTCATATCGTTCTCAAACATGCCATTGGTCCGAAAGTTTTGGATGATTTCTTGAACAGTTTGTGGTTGCCTCAAAAAGAATTCCAATCGTTCCTCAACACGCTTGGCAATTTCGAAATTGAAGAATTGTTGGCTTGTACGGTCGGAGGAGGCTGTTATTATCGAAAACGCCGAAACGAAAAGAAGCAGTTGGAGAAAAATGTTGCAATGGATCGATGCAACCCTAGACGTCCCCGAAACACGCGGCATCGTATACCTAGAGTGCCTCTGCATAGTATCAACAAAGTTATATCGGAAAATTAGTAGAAGGACTAGCTTGGAAGTCTGCTGCTTGAGAATGCTGTATCTAGGAAGGATTCTGCCGCAAAATTCTGCGAATCTTTTTGTGTCTTCTCTTTCTATCGCTATAGATACTACCCTTTTGGTTACTTTTGCGATTCTGCTTGTGTAAGATAGTATTGGTTGGGCAGCGAAGGTTGTGAAGAGATCAATCAATTACAACGTATGATAGTTGAATTTATGAAAACGTACGGTAACGACGTTGCATGCAGGATTTTGTGCAGTCACTGAAGTAGTCACAAACTAAACGTCAAATTGACGTTTAATCCCGGCTTTTTGTTTTCAGCAAAACTTGTTCTCTTTGGTTCCGTAAGAATCGACAAAAAATAAATACCAACTGGAACTTGAAGACTCATTTTTGATAAATTCCGTTCACACTTTTTCATTAGACAAAGTTACAAAATTATCTCGTTCCTTTACGAGATTCCTTTTCTCCCCAAACTGCGCCTCCGAGTCAAACCAGATGGCTGCTCAGAGCAGTGCTTGGGTTAGGCGGCTTGCTTGGGGCTAGCTCCTGCAACTGGTGTCGCAAGCACCACTACAGCAGTGGACCACCCTACATTTTGAATAGTTTGGGGATCACTCTGTTTCGAGAATCATCTATTCCTCTGCACTATGAGATCGAGTAGCTTCTGGAGGACAGAGGAGAGTCTTTTTGGTGGAAGACATGTTCAATGCGTCACCACAATAATAAAGGCACAACATTTGGTTCATTCCCATAAACACATGTAGTAAACGTTTTTCATAGTAATTGTAAACATTATGTTCGGTGCATGGAGACTCGCTTTATGTGGCTCTCTAATACACTATCTTATGGTATAATGATTCTGTGTCTGGCAACAGCAAGGCTAACCTTCGGAGAATCATCTATTATCGGCTTAGTGTGTTCTTTGATGTCGTTCAATGCCCTACAAAAATGCCCCATGTAGGTGATGGAATTCCACTGCGACAAAAACGCATAGGAAACAATCTCAACATTGCGTGTGCTTTAGTATTCTAGCTCGAGCTCCTCAAAGGGACTCATGGTACTACTTCTACAGTCCTGTAGGTCATCGGCGGATGTAATGGCTTCTAACGGAATTGGATTTCCCCGATACGGTTTCATGACTTCAATAATTTCCACCTCATCACTGCTAGCATTACTCTCGGCTTCCCCGTTATCCTGATTAGCATGGCCACTCACACTATCATCGCCGTTGCCGCTACCATTTAAGGCGAAGTGTTCGCCCTCTGGTGTGACAGTCAGATTCATATTGCCGTTTTTATTAGTGCGTTCGCTTTCTGGTGTAACATTTAGAGTCATCTCTTGTTCGTCCACAACATTTTTCTCTGGGGCATCGCTCTCATTTTCGCTTTCATTTTTGTTTTCATTTCCATTCTCGAAATCAAATTCGAGTGCACTGCCGCAGCTATCATTACCATCAATCATTTTTGTGATATCGACGTCTTCAAGGATATCGGCATTATCTCTGCCATCAGAATTGTCGCTGCCCAAGCTATTGTCAGACGCATCATGGTTTTTGGTAAATCGAATAGGTTTACGCTTTTTCCTTTGCGAAGGCTTAGAGCCAATGGGGGTTTTTACCAGCAGTTTCCTTGGTCGACCTCGACCTCTTTTTATAGGATGGGGAGTGACGAGTTTGTTCGTTCTTTTTGCAGTTTCTCTATCCACAAGTAATTTCCTTGGCCACCCTCGGCCTCGTTTCTCAGGGCGAGGAGTGACAAATTTGTTTGTTTCATTTGTACTTTCTCCATTTTTATCGGCATCAATTTCGTTATTGGTATTTCTGCATTTATTTTCTGACCTCTCAACAGCCGCAATAGCAGCAGCAGTTGCACTGCGAAACGAGTCCCTTCTACTAGCAGTACCTACAGTAGCACCATCGGAAGCCGTTGCGCCGCTAAGAGTATCTTGTTTCTTATATTTGTTATATAATTTGATTCCCTCTAATAAACCTGCCTTGTCATAATCTTCGCTATCTCCATCATCGTATTTAATCCGTAGATACTATCGATGAGATTTGGAATCGAAAAACAGAATTATATGAACAAAGCGAAGGGTAAGTGAGGGGATGATACAAAGGATGCTTGGATATTGCCACAAAACATATTTCAAATCAAATTTAATACACACCCGGTTGCAAACGCTCGAAATACGGCCAACGGTCCCAAAAAAGGGTGTTGCCTGGATAGTTGGTTCTTCGTCGTCCTCGTTGTCAACCTTGACGTCAAACATCTTGACAACCCTCATGCCCAGATACTTGTTGAATTCCGTCACAATTTCTTTGTACAGAGGATCGAAATCGAGGTCGTTCAGTAGTCCTTCTTCTCGTATGGTCAGGGACTTGGCACCAGCCCGGTTGTTTTCGGGCTTCATTCTACGGCGGGTATAGGCCACGAAGTAGGCCAGTTGGGGATCTTCGTCCCTGGAGACCTTGCAGTGACCGTGCTCTGCATGGTATGCCTTGAGTTTCTCATACATGTCGTTGAAGTCCTCATCGTCGTCGTCTGCCTCGTCCGAATCCGTAGATAATGCCGAATTTGGCAGACCGACAATGGTTGCGGTTTTCAAGACCGAAGTAGAAGGCGATCTATTGTTTTTGTTGTTCTTGCCTTTCTTCTTTTTGGTACATTTTGGTTTGGTTCGATTCGATGAAGAAACGGTCTCAGATTTTTTTCGTTTCTTTTTTGACGGAGGAGTCATTCCGTTGGAACGCTCCCCATCAGAAACATCTCCCGCAGATGATTTACGTTTCCCGGTGTCGGTCGTTGATTGCTCCTCTTCCTCTTCCATTTTTTCGTCTTTGCGGTCCTGGACCCATGTGGCGTATTTTTGAATTGCCTCCTCCCGTGGCTTTTCCTCGTTTGCCATCATGAGCAATCCAGATCGCTGCCAGTGTTTGCATACAACGCGAAACTTGCTCTTGTATAGGTCTCTTTCCTTCAGAAATTTCTCGATTGTCAACGAATCTTCCTTCCCCTTTGGGTCATATAGATCGTAGTATTCGAGGACCAGCCGTCGTGTACTGTAAGGTTTGGTTGACGGATGGGACTGCTTTTTAAGAGTAGTTTTCTTCGACTTTGTTGGCCCCGATTTCGAATTTGGCACCGAAGATTTTTCACTTTCACTGTCTTCACTGTCAGTTTCGTATTCCTTGTCCCCGTGGAATTCTCCAAATCGATTTGTGTAAGAATAGGCCTGCTTGAGCGTTGGAGTGGCAATGTATTCGGCATCAGGATAATCGACAATGTGTTTACGGGCCGCATCCCAAGTCAAAAAGACGCAGTTGTTGACGTATCGGCCCCTCCGCACGGCAAAGTACAACTCTGGAAAATCTTCGTAAAAGGACAGAGAGGATAGGCAGGAGCTTGCATCATCATCGTTGTGGTTGATATCTTTCGTGTTGTCAACAACGTGATTGCTATTGTCAATGTCCACGGTGATTTGACGGCCATCAGGAACAGTATCATTTTGGATCCTGCTCCTACTACTTTTGCTCTTCACACTATTGTTGCAACTGCTGGCGCATTTTATTGCGCTTTTGCTGGAACAGCGTATTCCGCGATTGTGGTTAGAGGCATTCTGTTCAAAGCTATTGGCATGGGTGATTCTCTTGAACAGCCCAATCATCATGAATGTATCTTCTCAAGGAGTGTCAAAACCGCACCTATTTTCGACCCAGCCAAAAAATCGTAGGTATGTGATTTTTCCTGCCTCTACGTTTCGAAAATATCGACAACTTCGAGAGTATATAGATCTCTAACTCGATTGTTGCCCAAAGTAAATGGTGCGTGACAAGATACACAACATGGGAGTGTTTGTCTAACATGAAGCCGAAACGGCCTCGTCCGTGGAAATGATTGACGGAGATGCAGCAAGCAAATCCAAAGCCGATGAGGCGCGCGCAAATCTTTCCTTGAACGATGATGTACTCGCGCTGGCGCTCCCCATAGAATTGAAACCTTTTCACTTTTCATGAAATTGACATCATGCAGTATCGGTATTAATACTCAAGAACGTCGAATCAACAACACAACTCAATCAAAAATAATGTCACTCACTTGCTCTAATGTGGCAATCGATCCGAGATGTCACTTCTCGAATCACACCGTAGAGTGCCTTTGATCTTGGGAAAATTTGAGTTCGGGGAAAGCTACGGCTTTTACAGCTGCTCCATTTACTTCTCGCCATGAGAACGGCAGCTGCAGCTGCAACTGTTGATGCTGATGTTGAACCAGAAACGAGAAGAATGGCGACCACCTTTGCGAGACGGAAACAGAAAAAGAATGTCTTGAAAGTGGCATCGTTCTTGGTGCAGATGACTATTGCAATTGCATTTGCATTTGCCATTGCCTCTTTATCGATATCCTTTCAACAACTCGATATCATTACGGCCCAAGAAATGGAAATGGAAGAGAAGGTGAATCTCCATTTCAAAGAGAAACGACTTGATGACACTGTTGTTATTGTGAATGCGAACGCTACCGAAAGCACCAATCATAGAGCTGCGATAGAATCAACGATTTCCAACACTATAACATTAGAAGCAGTGCCGCCAAATTCGATCGGTTCGTGTCACAATCTCTCGTGGTGGACGACAACTGTATCACCATTGCTCGGCAGCAGCAGCAACAACAACGCTGTGAAGAGCCTACTTTCTCACGACCGACCCCCCAAGACCATCTGGGTCGCAAGCTTCCCGGGTTCCGGCGCCGAAATGTTCCGCAAGCTCATCGAGGCACTGACGGGGGGCCTTCCCGCCTGGTCCGTGTACACCAAGGACAATCCGAACCAAACCCTTTCCTGTCTCGAGGTCCACGCCGCTACCTGCAAGACCCATTGGCCAGTCTTGTCCTTCAAGCCCATCTCCTTCCCAAATCAAACTAAAACAACGCAGCAGCACGACAACAACGGTGTCGACGAAACGAGTTTTCACTCGCAGGCGATTGTTCTGCTGAGGAATCCTTTGTCAGCCTACCCCTCGAGGTTCAATCACCAGTGGGAACTCAAACATAACGTCGGATACCACGTCCGACAGGCCCCCGAGAGGGCCTGGAACAACTTTGCCAAGCGGAACTTCCCACACCAGCAGGAATCCTATGCGCAATTTGTTTCCACCTGGGCCAACCTCTCGTCGTCACTATCATCGCTGTCGTCAGACAACACTGTCACAAACAGCAGCAGCAACAACAGCAACAGTCATAGGGTGGCTCTGTTTGTCCCCTACGAAGGCTTGATCGATCCTTCCCAGGGTCCATTCTGGGTCCGAAAAATTCTTAAGGTGTTGCACGAGGCCGGGACGAGACACGTGTCTGACAATGGCGATCACCGTAATGACAATGACAATGACAGCGCGACGTGTCTTTGGAAAGATGTCATATTCAATCGCCCCACGATGAAAAGAGCTCCCCATACCTACACGCCGGGATTTACCAAGGAACAATCCGATCAATTGCATCGAATGCTCACCAATGTTTTGGAGGGTATTCACAAAAGAGTCGACGATTCCAATACCAATACCCGCGACAACAGTCACCAACACGAAAGTTCAAACACCAAAGAAACTCGACTAGAGTTGATATCGATTCTGGAATCCTACCAGAAATCGATTCGAGACAATAATTCGATTCGAATCCTGTGATGTCATGATGAAAAAAGCAGAATAGTTGTGAACATAGAAAATGGCATCAACAACGTCTGTTGACGTCGTGGTATAATTGTTGGATATAAAGCAGGAGTAATACTTTAGCAAACAGTAATTTCGATTACGTATTATTTATCTAACCCCATGCTGGAAGCAACATTCTCCCTCAAATGCCGTCCTCCTTTTTGTCTTCGCAATCTTCGTAGCCCAAGTTGTTTTCCAAAAACTTTTTCCAAAACTCTTTGGCCGGTTTTACAGAGCTCTTGTAGCTGCCCTCGATGGAGTTTTCGAGAGCATCGAGGTACTCCTTGACTCCCTCAATGGCAAACCCTGGCCAATCCGGATTCAGAACCCGAATCGGGATCCAGAACCCAACGTAGGAAAGATCGGCAATGTTTGGACTTTTTCCTCCCAGAAACTGCCCTCCGTTCTTCTTTATGACCTGGCTTAGACACGACCAGAGCTCGTTTTCGAAACTCGATAGCGCCTGTTCAGTTTCTTCCTCTGTTTTGGGATCATCAAAGCCCGCCTTGGCATAGACAAAGATCTCAAAGACGTTTCGAACAAACCGAGTCTGTCGAAGATCGAGCAACGTGTCACAGAGTGCTCGTGGACCCGGATCGGAGGGATACCATCGCTCTAACTTGAAACGGTTGCAAATGTATCTCAAAATCGCACCGTTTTGATAGATGGTGAATTCTTCGTGTTGAAGTACTGGAAGGGTCCCAGAGGGATTCATTTCTAAGAACTGTGGCTCTTTTTGTTCGCCCCGAAAAATATTAACCTCTTCGAAATGGTAATCGATCCCGGCCTCACCCAGCAAGATGGTTATAGGACAGACGTTCCCACACATGCTTGCCCTGGATCCGTAGAGTTTTGGTTTGGGAACCAAAGCGTTGGTCCAGCCGATTTCCCATTCGTTCGTAGTTTTTACCATCGGCTTATTTATGGTAGAGACAGGCTCCTCGGTAGGATCGGCCACCGGTTCTTCGATAGGCTCGATGGGTTCTTTTGTAGTCTCGATGGGTTCTTCGATGGGCTCGATTGGCTCTTTGGTAGTCTCAATAGAATCTTTGATGGGCTCAATTGGCTCTTTTGTAGTCTCGATGGGTTCTTCAATGGGCTCGATTGGCTCTATTGTAGTCTCGATGGGTTCTTCGATTGGCTTTACCAGTTCCTTAGTTGACTCGATAGGTTCTTCAATGGGCTCGATTGGCTCTTTTGTAGTCTCGATGGGTTCTCCGATTGGCTCGATCAGTTCTCTGGTTGATTCGATGGGTTCTTCGAGGGGCTCGATAGTTTCTTCGATATTACAACCGGCTTCCAGTTCTATCGCCGATGGTAGAGCCTGATCTAATGAAGCATCATTCTGATATGTTGAAGAATTATCATACGTTGAAGAATTATCATATGTCGAATCATCATATGTTGAATCGTCATCCTGGTCTAGTGAAGCATCTGGTGGAGCAATATCCTGATCCGATGAAGCAGCATTCTGATACTCCATCCTAATTTGACTCAGTAAAGCATCCTCCTGACCTGGCAGAGCATCATTGTGATCTTGATCTTCATCGTGATCTCTATCATGATTTTCATTGTCACCTTCCTTGTGATCTTCATCCTGATCAGGAATAGCAACATCTTGATCTGCAACTTCTTCCTCGACGACTTCGGTAGAACTCTCAGGATTGGGCTCGTCTACAACTACAGCTTCCTCTTCTGCATCTAATATAATTTCCTCCGTCTCATCTCCTTTTTCTTCATCCAAGTCTGTAGGTTGCTTTTCCTCGTTCTTTATTTCATCGTCTTCGTTAGCTTCAATCGGCTTATCATCTATTGATTCCACACCTGGACCTTCATCAAGTGCAACATTTTCTGATGTTGGAGCCTCTTCCCTAATAATTTTTGCTGTTTCGGACCCATTCGACGACACGTCCATGGTCGACTCTAAAGTAGTAATATCCTTCCAGTGTCCATCTTTTTTCATTTCTTGTCGCGTTTTATCTTGTTTCTTGTCCCTGGAAAATGCAACACCAAGACGGCTGAGAACATTTTTTTGGATTTCCATTTCTTTCGCCTTCGCCTGCTCCGGTTTGTTCATGGTGTTGCGTACGTAGTCTTTGACACGTTTCGTGTTCATTGATTGCTCTTGCGACAGCAATTAATAATGGTAACACATATCAAGTTGCTGTCTCCAAACAGCAGAGGAGAACAAGAAGAGGATTAGTCTCCTCCAAATATTTTGTATGCTGGACAAAAAAATATCATTTTCAGATTATTTGTTCTTCAGCGTGACCTTTTTCGATAGTACGAAAACTTTATATCGAATGAGTCGATCCGTAGGCTCTGATCGTCGTACGTCAAACAAATCATAACAACGCAACCTCTCAGCGACGACAACGGCAACAACGATAACGACATGGTTTGTGACAAGAACATAGTTTGCTCTTATACATAAAAGAAACAAGGGCAATCGTCAAACATAACTCTCTCTTCGTTACATTCAACAACAACGACGACAACGATATATCCACCATTTCAGAAAATATCCAGTGCTTGATCGAGAGATAGCAGAGGGCGTCGTTCATTCAATCGGAATTTCAATATCCAATACTTTTCTTATTCACAACCTCACAACAGCTAAGGGCAAGAATATAGTTATATACAACAAGAATTTATTCACCATGCCGCTAACAAAGGTTGCAATCCCCTCCTCCGCATCGCGATGCTGTCGTTTGGCGCAACAATTTTCGAGCGCTCTTTCGCTATCTTCTCCCTCCTCCTCCCTTGCCACTAGGTCTGGCCAGAGCAGAGCAGGAAAAGCGGCCAACCATTTTTCGACGGTGGCGCATCACCGCCCATTGTCTTGGCGCAACAATAATGTTACAACAAAACTCCAATCCGCGGCAACTATTTCGGGAAACGCCCAAGATAGTAACAGTTCCTTCCAATTCCGATCGATGGGAACTTCCAATCGAAAGGTAATTGACGCGAAAAATGCCAAGCGATTGAGAATACAACAAAAGAAGAAAAAGAACGCTAATGCTCCTAAAAAGGTGAGTCTTGTGAATGCATAGTTTACTGTTGGATTCGAAGAAATGATGCACACGCAGTGATTATATCGGCATTCCTATTTCTATTTGAATTGCTTCAAGTTTTTTTGACGTTCGCATAAAAACTAATTGTCTTGTTCGAATCTCAACCAAAACTTTCTTTTTGACGAAACGATAATTTGTTTTGACCGATTCAACAATGGTGAACTACTTTTTGAACCATTTGGAAATTTATTCGCCCCCTGACGCAGGCATCCGAAAACGAAACAGCATCCTCCGATGACGATTCCAACAATCCGTTTTTGCAGCACCAAGAGTGGGTCCGCTTCCAACAATCCATTACCGTGGACGGCTTTCAGACCGGACAGACCACCACGGCGACCGTCCTCAAAAAATCCAGGGGTGGAAAACAGGCTCGCCGCAAGCGCGAGCAGGAACTAGCTGAGCAGGGAAGAGGTATGGCTCAGACCAAGCTGACGGCCGTCGCACAGAAATTCCCGGCCATTCGATACTCTCCAGAAGAGACCGAAGCCCTGTTGAAGGAGGCATATGCGACACTTCCAGAGCGGACGGGTAAGCGGGGCACTCGAAACCTGCGCCGGCAGGAAAATCGGTGGAAGAAGGTCCGCAAGATTCGATCCGATTACAAGGCTCACCTGATCAACGCGCACTACGACCGAATGGAAAAGCGCAAGTACAAGCGGGATCGCAACAAAGCAATGTTGGAGGCGTCACCGGACCAACGGCAATCGGACCTCGAGTACCAGGGAAAAATCTTGCAGCGGTGGATGAACACCATGTACAACAACAAAAACGATGACGCCATCAACTCCGAAACGTCAGCGTGATTGGTTTTTTTTTTTTAATCAAAACATTAAAAGCCACGCCAAACTAATACCCCAACGGACAATTCTAGAAACACACAAATAATAGTTACGTAGTATTATTGTCCACGGTCATCGACTGATCCCAGCGTGGCCTCGATTCGTATTTCCAATAACAGTGTTGCGTCTATACTCTTATGGCAGTTCAACGATTCATAGCCAACAAGATCATTTCTTCATATCAATCTCTCTGTTTCTCTCTCAGCATCTCTCCAACAAACACGCAAAATGGGCAACTCAGTCTCAGCGTACGTGAGAAACTCCAGATCGACGCTAGACGAGGTCATGA